>JABAOH010069360.1_pt1 | contig 41380 bp, 32 predicted proteins | sample 7062181 | NCBI WGS metagenome assembly JABAOH01 (sample SAMN14538630, study PRJNA623070) | marine sediment metagenome | biome: marine biome [ENVO:00000428]; feature: marine pelagic biome [ENVO:01000023]; material: deep marine sediment [ENVO:00002113]; isolation source: pool of 5 deep marine... | reverse complement strand
TTTAAAGTGCCCGGTAATTTTTTTTATTTTTTTTCCAAAACCAAAACCAGCACGGTGCGTCAAAACGTCAAAACGCGCATGATTTTTCCTTGCCTGACACCTTTTCTATTTTAAAAAGAAGGGGGCTTTAGGATTGAGATTGAGAAGTAAAGATCAAAAAAGTTCTCATGCAAGCTTTTACATTTTTACGGACCGTCCTGGGCTTTATTTTTTTAGGCACTTACAGTGCAGTAATAAACCAACATGTTTTACATATTGCATGTCCCACCAGGTATGGCTTTTGTTTCAAGTGCAGTCTTCAGTACAGACGTAGAAATTTAGGAACAATCTTTAACAGGATATCTTTTCGACTCATCTCACCATTCCTGCCTTGAGTAACAAATACGAGCCTGTACTCTCCGAAAAATCCCGGACCCGGCTGCCAGTAGAAAGTACTGGTTTTGACATCAAGAGTTGAACCAATAGGCAGCGGTCTGAGTTGATTGCCGACTACCATGTAACCCGTGATATCCCATGCCTCACTTGACAGTCGTATCTCTATACGCTCAATTTCCCTTAATCTAATACGTGTGATCCCTTTTTCGTCCGGATCAATAACCTGGGGCTGAGTGTCACTCCTGTATCCTTTTTTAATTCTTACAGGGTCCGTGTAATTAATTGGAATATCTGAAATTTGAGAAAACTCAAATTGTTCCTGTTTATGTTTTAATACATGTGATTTTTGACTTGGGGGCTGGAACCGCGGGCTTGAACGTCCGGTATTCTGTATTGAAAAATACCTGCTGCCTATTCCATCCGTATTGCCTGCGTCATCCACTGCCGTCCAGTAAATTGAATGTACACCATTCTCATGGGAAGTCGTATCAAAATCAAAATAGGCAAGCGCGCCTTCACTGTTAGCATACCCGGGGAAAAGCTCTGCGATATCTGCCCTATAAACATTGTAGATGGGATGTCCAAGTTTAACTCCATCAACATATACATTTATAGTTGAACCATCTGTTGGTATAGAATTCGGCATGGGCGTTAATACCCATCCCTGGTTCCTGTAATTGCTGCCATAAACTGTGCCTCCTTGCCCGGGTGTGTCTATTGCCCCGAAGGGTTTCACGGCATTTGCATTGTCGCAAGTAATGGTTTTTGTGCCCAATGTTACCTGATGGCCTTCAATGTCTGCAGCTATTGCATGAATTTTGAATGTTCCATTACCACTGTTAGGGAGGAAATTTGTCAGCATCATATACCCCCAACCGGATTTGTAGTTATTGGGATAACCGGGATAGGCCTGTTCCACATCGGGCCTTGCCCCTTCAACAAATACGGCATTCCCAATAAAAACAAGATTCCCAACTTCTCCACGATATATTTTTACGCTTTCAACTCCGATATCATCAAGTACCCAGCCCGTAACAGCAATGCTGCCGCTGACTGTAGAGCCGTGTTCCGGGGTTGCAAATTGTCCGAAAGGAACCTGGGTTGCTCCGCCGCTGTATACTGTCAATGTAACTGAAATACTCTGTGGAGTGTTTGAAGCATTGGGATCAGCGACTTTAATACTGCCTGTATAAGTTCCTTTCGAAAGTCCCACCGGATCTACCGAAACAGCAACAGAACCAGGATCAACCCCTGATGTCGGTGTGCAGCTCAGCCAGTTTCTATCAGCCATTACCGACCAGTTCAGTGTCCCGGCACCGCTGTTGCTAATCATAAATGACTGTGAACCGGTACTTTTTCCACCTACTGTTGCACCAAAATTTAGAATAGTTCTATTCAAGTTTATGGATGGAGTCCCAGGGGTAGTGTAATTCCATTCTGCTGGGAACTTTGCGTAGAAGATATCGTGGTCAAGTTCTGAGAAAATCTTGTTAGCCTGGGCTTGAAACACAGTATGAATAAAATTATCCGATGATAATGTTACAAATTTATAACCACCACGGGCACCTCCATAACTTGGCATAGTCCGGTTGATTTGTATTGATTGGAATGTTCCCCCGGCATTATGCGCATACATGTTTTCCGAAACTTGATTATAAACAATGTGAGCAACCTCTCGCTCATCAACAACAATCCATGGATGATTGCCCCATCCTACATTTACATTTTCATTGAAAGACCCCCCGACATTATTAATATAGCGAATATATCGATTTCTATTTGTATACACTATATGTGCATTGGCAGATTTACCAACAGAGATTGCAGCCTGATCACCCCATGCATCAGAGGCAACCTTAATTGGACTCTCGAAGATACCGTTAAAACCTTTCATGTAAAAAATATTTGCATTGTTCCTGTATACTATGTGGATGCCACCTTTATCATCTACAACCAGATCCGGATCAACGCCGCTCTCAACAATTTCTACAAGGTCTCCAAAAGAACCGGACGAATTATTTATATAGTATACGGCACCTTTATAAAATACGATATGTACTATACCTGTATAATCAATAGCAATGGTAGGTCTGTATGCATATTCCCACCAACCATCTCCAACTAACAATTGCGGGTTTTCAAAAGAACCGTTTTTGTTATTTACATAATAAAGATCACCTGAAGCGCCCAGTTGGTCTTGCATTCTTAAAAAAGCGATGTGCACAAAGCCATCGTTGTCTATTGCCAGGCTTAATTCTTTTGAATAATACTCCGTGGGGACTGTAATCATTATTGGTTCTTCAAATGTATCGCCTGTTTTTTTTGTATACATGACGTCTGTTGCGACGCCGTCCGGAGACCCGGAAGAAACGTGGGTACCCATCCAGATAACATGTACTGCTCCATTTCTATCAGCCGCAATAGAAGGCAGCGTGTCTATAAAATAAGGATCATTACTAACATTCATAAGTGTGCTTCCTGGTAAACCCGTGCTGGCCTGAATCCATAATGTGCCGCCATTTGTTGACTTGAAGATGCCTCTGTGGGTCCCTGCAAACAAGGTTTTATCTTTAGAAAAACCCGGGGAGATCACCATGGTTTCGATACTTAAATTTTCCAGGCCATTATTTATCGCTGACCAGCTTTCTGCTTGATCTGTAGAAACATATACCCCGACTGCCGTGCCCAAAAAAAGTGTGTTATCGTTTAAAAAATCAGGCGAAATGACCATGGAGCTTATTCCGCGATTTGTCAGTCCTGTGGTTCCACCTCCCCAAATGTCCAGGAGAAGATAATCCCAGTTTGTGCCATTGTCAGTCGTTCTCCAAATACCGATAGTTCCTGCAAAACCGTCTACCAGGGCTGCGAATAGGGTGTTATCCGAATGGAAGTTCGGTGAAATTGATATGGTTTCCAGGGATTCATCAGTCCACCAGTTACAGACCAGCTGCCGTGAAATCCTTTCCCATGTTAGTCCTTTATCATTAGATTCGTAAAGTCCACCTCCTGCAGTAGATGCACCTGTTGAAACCAATATCGTATTATCATTGGCATAGTTAGGCGAAAAGCATACAGCATTAATTCCTCCTCCGGGAAAGCTGTAATCCGGATTGAATGGCCAGGAATTTCCCATATCTGTTGATATTTTCACATAACCGCTGTATAAATTAAAAAAGAATATGGTGTTATCATTTGCAGCATTTGGTGAAAAGGCAATCATTCCCTCACGCAAGCCTTGAAATTGTGCCCGCTCTTGCCATGACTGACCACCGTCCCGGGTCACCATCAAATAACCAAAATTATTCGGGTCATATGTCGTTGTCAAAGCCATTACCGTCTTATCATTGGCAAAGTCTGGCGAGATCGAAATATCACAAACATCCAGGTTTGGGAATCCATTGTGGACAGGAACCCAACTATTTCCTGCATTGGTCGATTTGTATATGCCGCTTTTGTGCAAAACTGAAAATACTGTTCTGTCATTTTTAAAGTTAGGTGAAATTTCAATGTCTGATACATATCGATGGAGAAGCGGATCTCCCTTTTCGTCCTGATTCCGGGCATAATCCATATCTCTACCAAAAATAGCCATCACCAGTGTGATATTTAATAAAACCATTAAAAAGCTATTATATTTTCTGATTTTGGAAATTTTAGGTATCATTTTTTCCTGTTACCTCCTGGTTTATTGCGTATTGTAAAACTTATAGGAAAATCGTTTTTCCCTTCTTTACTTTTTTTACATCGCATAAATGAAAAACCTCCTTAAGCCACTTATTTTTCCTTTTCCAGGTAGTAAAAAATGATATGAAAGTCGTTTTTCTTTCATAATAGTATATTAGCGGAAATATTAGAGATAGTCAACAGATGAATGAATATTTTTTCCCCCAGGTCAAAAGAAAAGGTTCAAGGAAAGAAACTAGAAAATTCAAGAGCTGGGAAGAAGGAAAAACGAATTTTTTTGCCTGTCCACATCCTCCTATCCTACTATCCTATTTTTTATTTCCATAATCCGTTCCAGGTTCTCTTAAAGTGATTTTATGAATTCATTGAAAAGCTCTACTTTTGCAGTATCCTTTTTTTTGATGAGAAAGGGTTCGATCTCTCTTGACAGTTCCTTTAAATTGAGAAGGTAGGATCAATCTTTTTGATGTCCTTCAACGAAAACAAAACAAAATCTTTAAAGTGTTCCTTATAATTCCAGGTATCTCATAATATTTCCTTTTGTTGCTAATTATAGCATCAAAAAGAAATATTTTAAAGTGCCCGGTAATTTTTTTTATTTTTTTTTTAAAAAACCAGCACGGTGCGTCAAAACGTCAAAACGGATTTTTCCTTGCCTGACACCTTTTCTCTTGACACCTTTTCTCTTACTTGACAACTTCGTACTTAAATAGTAACATTATTAAGCAATGAAAAAAAATTCATTTAAATTCGCATGTTTTCTTCTTATTCTACAAACCTTATTATCCTGGGTGGTCTTTATCGGGTGCTCATCCAAAGATGAAACCAGAGATTCTAATGAACAAAAGACAGTTAGCCCAATAATCCTGGGGGCTCCAGTACCCCGGGCCAGCGCATACGGTCAAAATGGAGAGCGGGGCATGATCCTGGCCGCAGAGGAAATTAACGCTGCTGGTGGAGTCAATGTAGGTGGGGTAAAACGTCCCCTTAAACTTGAAATAATCGACACCCGTGACCTGGAACCGGGTGTACCCACCAACGAAGTCCTCCTGGCTATCGAAAAATTGATTTTACAAAAGAAAGTAGATCTGATCGTGGGTGGTCCCTGTCTGTCAGAGGCCGGGATGGCAGCTATGGACCTATATGCCAGGTACGATACGCTGGATATCGTATCTATTGGCTGCTACACGCCTAGTTGGGATAAAAAGGTGGCTGGTAACCCCGAAAAGTACAAAAACTCCTTCAGGGTAAGCGGCAGTGTTAAAGCGTATATCAAAGAAGGGCTCGATTTGCTTCACCAAATCAAGGAAACGTTCGGTTTCGATAAGATTTTCATCTCTATAGACGACAGCCTCATGTGCCGCAAAGCTGCTGGAATAGTTGAAGACCTGGCTGCAAAAGACGGTTGGAAAATTGTGGGTAAAGACAAGCACCCCATTGGTACCACCGATTATTCAACCATGTTGATTGAGTGTAAAAAATCAGGGGCACAAGTCCTATTCATATGGGCCTATGCACCGGAAACCTCTATTCTCTTAAAGCAGTGGAGTGATATGGAGGTACCTGCCTTGCCAATCGGCTTTATAGGGGCCGCGGAAGACCCTGGCTTCTGGGATGCCACCAACGGCAAAGGTGCATATACTGTCGTTACTATCTCAGAGACCGGCAATGTACCCGGCAATGTAATGCCCGGGACCATGAAATTCTATAACGCCTATAAGAAAAGGTGGAACGTGGAGCCTCGAAGCACCGGGTGCGTCAGCTGTTATGAGAGCCTGTATCTTATAAAAGATGCCATTGAGAGGGCTGGAACTCTCAATAAAGATGCGCTTAGATCTGCCCTGGAGAAAAGTAATCTCCCGGCTGTTCGCGGCGTAATCAGGTTCGATAAAAATCACCAGGTAATCTATGGCTATGACCCCAACAAGAGCGTACTGGGGTGTTGGGTACAATGGCAGGATGGAAAAAGAGTCTGTATCTTTCCTAAAGCTGCTGCAACCGGTGAAATAAAGATGCCCCCCTGGTTGAAAACACTTTGATGGTGGATAACCTGACAACTGCCCCGGCAGGGCAACCGGTTTTCAATGGACATATTAATATACGGAACAATTAACAGCGTCACCTTAGCCCTTATAGCCGTCGGATTTACCCTGGTTTATGGAGTAAGCAGGGTACCCAATTTTGCTCATGGCTCTATATATGTCCTGGTGGGATTTTTGACATGGACGTTTATAAACGACTTGAAAATAAATTATTTACTTGCCATCCTTTTCTCCCTGGTAATCGCCGCAATGATCGGTCTTTTTATTTATCGCGTCATACTTATACGCCTGAGGGGCATGCCCACATCAGAGATCATCGCCTCTTTTGCAGTGGGCTTGATAATACTGGAAGGCTTGCGTATGCAAGGCATCGGGGGGTTCAAAGGCTTTATCGGACCATTTTATGTACTGCCGCCATTTGTCGAAGGAAAAGTAAATATATTCGGTATATTTGTGGATTTCCAGAGACTCATCATCCTGGGAATAGGACTGGCAATAGCTCTATTGCTGTGGGTCTTTACCCACCATACCAGGATCGGTTTATCCCTTAGAGCTATCGCCCAGGACGAACAGGCTGCCATGATGCTGGGCATCAATTCCGATCGAACCGCAATGATATCCCTGGCTGTCGGTTCTGCCCTGGCCGGATTGGCTGCGGTGACGATCCTACCTCTTGGCAATGTCACTGCCGAAGCAGGGTACAAAGTCCTGATTCACGCTCTTGCCATATGTATCGTCGGCGGTCTTGGCAGCTGGACAGGCTCAATCTTAGCTGCCTTTGCCATTGGATTCGCCACCAAAATCAGCACCTCCCTGTTCGGGGCAGTATGGGAATCGGTTGTGTTAATAGGAACCATAATCCTGATACTCCTGTTCAAACCTTCCGGCCTGCTGGGAAAACAAAAAGAACTTGAGGATCGAGTTTAAAATGAATGATGAATGATGAGTGATGAATGATGAAGAAGGTAGAACGGCGAAAAAAGAGACTGGACAGGAGCATTAAAGTCAGAAGCGAAGGCCTGTATGGCCTTTCTTCATGGCGAGAAATGGCCTATTTGCTCCTACCCGGAGCACTCTTCCTGGTGGGTCTGCTGCTGTTACCCCTGGTGTTGGATATGTACTGGCAGAAAGTTTTATGCGGTGCTTGCATCTATGCGCTGCTGGCTTTGGGTTTTGATTTTTTGGCCAGTTGGGTGGGGCTTGTCTGCCTGGGCGGTGCACTCTTTATCGGGACCGGCGGCTACATCTCCGGTCTCCTGGATGCAAAGTTGGGACTGCCAGCACTTTTTTCTATTCCCATCGCTGCAGTGGGAGGAGCATTCATTTGTACGCTGTGTCTACTGCCTTGCCTGAGATTGCGAGGTATTTATTTTGCCATTGTCAGCTTTATGTTCCCCTTATTTGCGGTCCATATCATCGTGGCCCTTAATGCGTTCGGGGGAACAGAAGGTATCAGTGCCCTGTCAATCTTTCCCAACATCTGGATTGAACAATACCTGGTACTGGCAATCCTTTTAATCTTTTTATTTGCCATAAGAAGATTGGTCAAAGAGGACTTCGGTCTTATCTTGCGGGGCATAAAAGATAACGAACAAGCAGTCAAGGCCTCTGGTATCAATATCACCAGGTACAAGGCCGCGGCAGTGTTCATCGCCGCGTTAATCGGCTGTTTTGGCGGGGCCTACCTGAGCCACCTTTACGGCTGGTTAGGGGTGTCGCTTTTTGCCATGGATTTCTCTATACTGCCCATCGCTGCCAGTGTGATGGGAGGAATGGGCTCCCTGGCCGGCCCGGTTCTAGGGGCCCTTATTTTAACCCCCCTGTCCGAAGCATTACGCGGGTTCGGACAGCTCAGGGTGGTCCTCTATTGCGTGATATTGATCGGATTCATGGTCTATAAGCCTGAAGGGCTGTTTAACTATTTCAAACGTAAATACCACCAGTTCGAACGCTGGGAAGAGCTTTAAACATGAGCGAATCGCCGATTCTTGAAGTTAAAGGTATCAGTAAATCATTTGGTGGCATTAAGGCAGTGTGCAATGTAAGCCTTAAATTGTATAAAGGTGAAGTCCTGGGAGTGATTGGCCCCAACGGGTCTGGGAAAACCACACTGGTGAACCTGATCACAGGCTTTGTTAGCGCCAATACAGGAAAGATTTTTTTCAAAAGTAAGGATATTACTGGGTTAGCCCCATATAAAATTACCAATCTCGGCCTCACCAGGACTTTCCAGGTAATGAGGCCATATCACACTCTTCCTGCCTATAAAAACCTAGTGGTTCCTTTAAATTCACCCCGTGTCCAGGGAACCAGGGGCGGGAAATTCGGTGACAGGGATACGGTAGCCATAGATATTTTGGAAGAGCTGGGATTTGAGCGTGATGCCCGCGTTCCCTATAAACCTGCCAGTTCGCTGCCTCTGGGGTATCTCAAACGTCTTGAAATGGGCAGGTGCATCGCTCTTAAACCTGAAGTCATTATATGTGATGAAATCTTCTCAGGTCTCAGCATGTCAGAGATAGCCTCTATGATTCCCCTCCTGGAAAAGCTGCAGAAGGAAGGTATCACCATGATGATGATCGAACATCGGTTAAGAGAACTTTTCAGACTAACCAACCGGGTGATGGTAATGAATTTCGGTGAAAAGATTGCCGAAGGGAGACCAGGGGAAATCATGGAAAATCAAGAGGTTAAAGAGGCTTATATCGGGACGGAAATATCATGACCGCCTTATTGGAAATCAACGACCTGATGGTTTTTTATGAAAATGCACTGGCCATTAATAATGTAACGCTTCACTGCCAGGAGGGAAAAATAACCGGGATTTTCGGGGCCAACAGCGCCGGGAAATCCACGATAATGTATACCATTTCCGGGATAATCCTGGACCAGAAGAAAAAGGAGGAAATGAGAGGTGGGGAAAAAATTACTGTTCTTGGCAGCATCTATTATGACGGGAAAAACATCATATCCATGGAACCCAGTGACAGGGCAAAGAAAGGGATTATCCTCTGCCCGGAGCGGCGCAGGATCTTTGCTGAAAGCACTGTATTAGAGAACCTGAAGATCGGCGGCATCCTGGCTGCACGGGAACAGGCGAAGCAGACACTTGACTATGTTTTTACTATTTTTCCGGCACTAAAAGAATTAAAAAAAAGGCCCGGTGGTTTTCTCAGTGGTGGGGAACAGCAGATGCTGGCTATCGGCAGGGCCCTGATGGCCCAGCCCAGGCTGCTGCTGTTGGATGAACCCCTGCTGGGACTGAGCCCAAAACTGGAGCAAACGCTTGTCAAAGCAATCAGGGACATCAACGCGCAAACAGGAGTTACTCTGCTAATCGCCGAGCAATATGCCAGACCTATCCTGCCTATTATCGATCAGGGTTATGTGCTGGAAAACGGGGGAGTCGTGCTGCAAGGAACTTCCAAAGAGCTGATGGACAACCCGGATGTAAAATCCGCATACTTTGGAATTTAATACCGATTGAGGAGATTGTTATGGGAAAATACGACGAGCTGGTAATCGACGGTTTTGAGAGGGCGTGCGCGAAATACCCGGACAACACCGCCATCGTATATCTTGGAGAGAAATTCTCCTATATAGAGATAAAAAGCTTGGTGGATAGATTTGCCACCGCATTATTTGATTTAGGTGTCAGGAAAAACCACAAAGTTATGCTTTATATTTCCAACTGTCCCCAGTTTATTATCGGGTATTTCGCGGCCCAGCGGGTGGGGGCGGTTCCGGTCCCGGTTTCTCCTATCTACACCCCTCATGAAATAAAATATCTAATCAACGATTCCGGGGCAGAAACGGTCTTATGCCAGGATACAAACTTTAGATATATTAAAGAGGTATTCTCCATGACCTGCTTGAAGTGGGTTATTGTTACAAATTATGTTGATTTGCTCCCTTTATATAAGAAGGTATTCGGTGCTTTATTTGACCTGGTGCCCAGGGGTTCTGTGGAAAAGAGTAATAATGTACATTCCTTTAAGAAGCTGATCAAAAAATATCCGGCTCAGCCGCCTAAACTTGAGATCAATCCAAAAGAACATCTGGGCTATATACTCTACACCGGCGGGACCACTGGTTTTCCCAAGGGCTGCATTTCCACCCATACCGGTATCGTGTCCTTTGTCAACGAGATTAGAGATGTAGGCGAAGGTTATATTTCCGATGGAAAAGAGGTGTTTATAATGGTCAGCCCTCTTTTCCATCAGATGTCACAGGGGGTTATCCTGGGAATGGTTTTAACCAGGGGAAATACCGCGGTATTGATGCCCATCCCGCAGGTGGACTCAATCCTGGCAGCCATACATAGGTACAAAGGAACTCTCTTTCTTGGTGCCCCTACCCTTTACCGGATGATTTTGGAAAATGACAGGCTGGACCAATTTGATCTAAATTCCCTGAAGTACTGCTGGAGCGGCGGAGATGTACTTCCTTTGGAGGTATTCAAACGGTGGAAAGAGAAATTCCATGTACCCATTTACCAGGTATACGGGTCAACAGAGGTTGGCTTTACCGCTATGAGCCCCCTGGACCGGGAACCTGTGCCGGGAACCATCGGCGTGCCGCTGCCGTCCAGGGAGACCTTGATTGTAGACCCGGAGACTTTAGAAGAAGTCCAGCCGGGCACACCCGGGGAGTTATTGGTTACATCCCAATATATTTCCACAAGTTATTGGAAAAAGCCTAAAGAAACTGCCCTGTCGTACGTGGAGATAGACGGGAAAACCTGGTACCGGATGAATGATTATGTCAAGATGAACAGCGACGGTCAACTGGTCTATGTGGATAGAAGTGCCGACATCATAAAGTACAAGGGCTACCGCGTATCATGCTCTGAAATTGAGGCTGTATTACAGGACCATAAGGCTGTCATCGGTGCATGTGTGGTAGGTGTCCCGGACCCCAGGGTGGGTGAACGTATCAAGGCAATTGTCGTGCTTAAGGAAGATGTAAGGGGTGTCAGCGGGTACCAGTTGACAAAATGGTGCAGGGACAGGCTGGCTCCTTATAAAGTGCCCCATTACCTGGAATTCAGGGATATGCTGCCAAAATCCAAGGTGGGCAAACTCCTGAGAAGAGAGGTAAGGGACGAGGAACGAAGAAGAATAAGCAAAAAAATATAACCCCATTAATTCTTCATTAATCCGGATAACCTATTGTTTGGGCGAAAAGCATACGCTGTTGAGGCCGAAGTTTGAACTCCCTGGCTGTTTTATCCCTATTGCAATTGTGGAACCAGGCTGCCAAACCTTGCGAAGCGGCGAACAGGTAAACGTTTGAGTCAATGAGGCCTGTAGCGACATAATAATAAGACTTCTGGACTTCCGGGTCCCCTATGTGTGGGTCCGGCTGCCAGTCTGCTGTAATATACCTGGTAAGGTCCACAACATAAAAGATATTTACCGGAGCTTTAGCTGCACTGCCCCTGCCAGCCCTGGCGCGAAAGTCCCCGCGGACAACCGGAGTCAGACGGTGCGGAACCGCCTCATAGAGGTAGACTCCCCTGGCCATGGCAACGTAAAGGTCGATCTCCTGTGAGTTACTGGCAGATGCAGCAGTTCTTCCTGGCTTTCCAAATGACGCTTTCTCCCGGTTCACACCGAATGCCGCCCAAAGAAGATTGGACAGTACCTGGGCAGGGAGTTCCCTCGAACTGATGCTGCGTATCGTCCGTCTTTTCTCCAGGGCGGCCAGAACCGACTTGCCGCCGTCCTTCTGGGGCTTCATAAGATTGATCGGTTGTAGGTCCTGGGGAAAGCCGGAGGTTGTGCCGGCCAGCACTGTGACAGCCGGCAACGTCTTTACGAAAGTCCTGCGATTCATCCTATTCTCCTTTCTAACGTTTTTTTAATAAAAAAAGAGTATTTGTTCTTCACATTTTCTATTTTACTTGAAATTAAATGACAAATCAACAATTGAATGCAGCCCACCACATTGTGAGCACAGCGAACTAAGTTCCTGTTTTATCAAACTTAACTACCAGTCCCCCAATCATGACAAACTTTACCCGTTCAAGTTCGGAAATATCTTTGAGAGGGTCACCTTTTACCGCAAACGTCATTAATGGCATCCCGAATGGCGAGGTGAGCATAAAAAACATCTGCATCTCCTGCTATTCGTAAAGTGGTCCAACCAGCATTAAGTAAATCCTGGACAACTTTTAATCCCTGGAGAGCCTTGTCTGCTGAAGACCGCCTTAAGTGATCAACCTGGTAATCGTCAGTCGCAATTAATGGATGTACATGAGCATCGATCAGCCCGGGTAAAATGGAATAATCGCTGAGATCAATAATCTCTGCCTTCGCTGGTATTTTACTTCTGGTTGTTACAGCCAAAATTTTTCCGTTTTTTATTACAATAACCCGGTTTATTAAGGGGGTATCCCCGCTGCCGTCGATTAATTTCCCGCAAATAATCGCTGTTGTTTGAGAAATTGCCAGACTACAAGTGAAAATAAAAGAACTAATGAATATTAGAATTTTTTCTTTTCCCATTTGCACACCTGCTTTACCTTTTATAACTTAATCATTTTATCATCAATCAATTTTTCCAACAAGGGAAAGCGGGTGTAAAAGTATGGTTACCTATGGCAAAATCTTGCCATTTTCTGGCAGAATATTTTTTTACCTGTTCCCTTTCCCCTTTCCCCTTTCCACCTTTCCACGCTGGAGGCATTGGGCCATTGCGCCATTGCGCCGCAGGCCATTGCAAATAAGGCGATCCTCTGGTAAAATTATCTTTCTAAAGAAATAGTAGAAAAAATGATTATCTTTACATCATGATGAGAAGCGCATGAAACAGGACATCCGTGACCACGCGTTTGAGAATATCAGTGAAGAAAAAGCAGCTGCGTTGGAAGACACTCTATGGTGGCTGCAAGGCCGAAAATACATCATTCGAAATTATCTGCAAGCAGCCATTAAGACAAAAAAAATAGAAAAAATAATGGATGTTGGCTGTGGGTCAGGTGGTAATTTCGATGTCCTGGCTGAATTTGCCAAAGTCGTTGCTGTTGAGCGCTCACACCCGTTGGTAATGCGAGCCCGTGCCCGGGGAATTGCAGAGGCTGTGTATGAAAAAGATTTTTTTGATCTACCTGATTACGATAAAATTGACCTATTCACGTTATTCGATGTCCTGGAACATATTGAATATGATTTTGAGTTTTTCAAAAAAATAAAGCAAATTGCACCACCTAACCATATGTTATTGCTCAGCGTTCCTGCCTGCCAATTTTTGTACAGCGATCACGACCGTCTCCTGCACCACTATAGGCGATATTCCAGGAAAACGCTTCATGCTTTATTAAGGGACAATGGATACGAAATTACCCGGAGTAGTTACTTTATGTTTTTTCTTTTTCCTTTTGCCCTATTCTCTCGGTTCAAAGAGAAAGTAATGCGATTATTCAAGAAAAAGCAAACCAGTGTCAACGTTGGAGAGGTGCCCAATTGGCTCAACCGAATCCTAACCAAAATACTGGATATGGAGTCCCGGTTTTCCAGGCATTTTAGTTTTCCTATTGGTTTATGGATTTTTGTATTGGCAAAATCAACAACACCTGACCACCGCATGCACACAGGTCCTGATCCCCGGGGCTGAAGGGAAATTAGATTTATTTAGGGACATAGATATCCCACTCCTGGTGCATGACGCCGTGTAAGACCAGGGGAATAGGGGTAACAAACCGGCCCTTCCGTTTGTAAATACCTCTCATTTTGCTCAGGAAAAAACTTTCTTTTTTTCTTAAGATAATGGCGCTGAATTGTTTTTTACGGATGGCTTTTCGGAACTTTCGGCTGATGATACCTTTGGCCTTAATACTGACACCCCCCCTTGAATAACCAAAACTCACCGCTGTCATATGGGCGAAGGTCTTTTTTCCTGCCAGGGTAGGAATATATCCAAATTGGGTGACCAGTACATCTCCCTCAAAGCTGGCAATTAAATCGACGAATTTTTTATTCCATTGGTAATGTTTTTTGGTGGGAATAAGGGACAACGGGTTATAGATGAGAATACCGAAATGAACGGCGATCAAGAGAAAGGCAAAGTAGACTCCTTTTTTGTTGCCTGCCCCTATGTCTTGCTCAAAATACCAAAATGAGACAGCTCCCAGTACGGAGAGGCATAAAAGTATCGGCATCAAGACGTTTTCCGCTCCTCCGCCATGGGCCCGCGACGCCCAGGAAATCCCAAACGCGGCAATGGAAAAAAACAGGTAAAAAACAACCCGGGAACGAAGGTCGTTTTTACCTTTAAAAGCTTTGAAAAACAAATAAGGCCCTATCAGCACAAGAACCGGTGCATGCAGGAGCAAATCCCGGAAGATCAAGGTAATCAGGAAACTGCGAAATCCATGAGAAAGAGGGAATTTATAAACATAAAAGAGGAACCAGCCGTCTGAAGCCTGCTGGAAGTAAAGAATAGTAATAAAGGTCAACAGACAAAAAGTCAGCGTAAATTTTAAAAATTTCTTAAAATTTTGCAGCAGCAGGAAAAGTCCCATCATTCCTACCATGGGAAGGGCTTGCTGTTTGGTAAACACGGCCAGGTAAAATACAAAGGCGCTTAAATAAATTGAATAAGGTTTCTTTCCGGTCCGTAAAATATAGACCCCCAAAAACATCAAAAAAACAAAAACGGCATCTACCCTCACCATATCGAAATAACAGCGCACAAAGGGATAAAAGGAGGCATAGAAGCCGGCGGCCACCAGTGCGTAGAAGTTTGAACCCGTCTCATATTTTACCAGCCGCCAGATGAGCACCAATACCAACATGGAACTCACTAAAGACACCAGTCGGGGAATAAGAATATGCACCCCGAAGATTTTCATAAAAAAAGCCGAAACATAAGAATAAAACGGTGGATAGAGAAAGGGGGTAAAATCCACTGAGGGTGGTCCGTACAATTGGTTTCCCTGCAAAATCCAACGGGAATGGTCCATCACCGCCCCCTCTAACCAAGACAATTGGTAAGGAAACCCTATCCGTAAGACCGAGGTGATAATAAAGACAACCAAATAAAGCAGTGGGAAAATCAGCATCAGGTGCCTCGCCTCCGCTTGATCGATAACCTCTTTCAATTTTCCTGTTGATAACCACTTGACCTTCATGTGCTGCTCCTTTTTCAATTTTTAGTTTCAATGGCTTTTTCTTCTCTCAACGTCCTGAGCAAAGAAATTTCAATAAAGGCATAGTGTACCCCAAACTGTGGGAAATTGCAAGCACAGATAAATGCTACAAAAATAAATAAACTCCATGTGAAATGTACTTGATAATAAAGGGACAGGCCAGAATGTTAGGTTCGGAATGGCACAAAAAAATGGCGCAGGCCAGTCAAAACAAAGAAATAAAATTAAAGATTTATAAATCTTTAATTTTCAAGACTCTCTCTAATTCAGCATTCCAGTAAAAAAAGGTTAAAGTATTATCAATTTTAAACAAAGATTTAGAAATAATGCTATATAAGAAGGCGGGGGTGTAAGATGAAAATGTTGAGAATAAAATCAGTGATGGCAGGAATTTTACGTTTCCTGCTGCCTTTTGGAAGTAATCCTGAAATAGAAAGAAAGGATTTAATTAATAAAAAAAAGGAGGCAACCAAACGGTAATGTCAAAAGTTTTATGAAAAAATTAAACACAGGAGATAAATATGATGAAATCTCTTTCTACAAACCCAAAGGTACTTTTATGTACCAAATACAGGAAATCCTCGGGTGGTTTCGTGGACATGTTGGGATATAACATTAAGAAGATAATCATTGGTCCAAGTCTACCACGGGATTCGAGTATTGGTTTAAGATTTATCAAACAAAATGTGCCTCAGGTAGAGATTCTTGAATTTCCCCAATGGCAGCAATATGTTAATAAGCTAAAGGAGGGTTGGGATATAGTTGGGTTCAGCTTCTACCAGGACGAGATTGATGATATCGAAAGGATGGCGGAAGAGGCGATGCGATATAATGTTGGTGAGCTATGGGCAGGTAACTATGGCGCGCTGGATGAGAAGGTACCCAGTATCGTAGATCGTGTCTTTATTGGACCCGCTGAAGATCACTTTGCCAAACTTTTTGGTTGCCGCGTCCTTGACGATCAGATTGAACATCCCTCGATTACATTTCAATTTAATCTCAGACCAATAAAAACATCTCTTTTGAAATTAGGTTTCCTATATACTAAACGTGGCTGTCCTTTTAAGTGTATTTTTTGCCAGACACCGACGTTCGAAAAAAGGCTCTTCAACATCAACATCGAGAGTATTGAAGAGGTGCTGATCACATATAAGAGGATGGGAATCAACCACCTTGTTGTCACGGATGAACTCTTCGGTGCCGATCATCAGTTTACGGAACAAATCACCGAACTTTTTGCTCGTTATAAATTTTTTTGGTTTGCCCAGTCGCGGGCCTCACTTTTCTCCCGACATCTGGATACCTGGTATGATAGAGGTTTAAGGGCCCCCTCAATCGGGGCGGAAGCCATGAATCAAAATGCACTTAATAATGTCGATAAGCTGCAACGTGTGGAGGAAATAGTGGAATATGCTCGTCGCACCAAAGAGAAGCCAGGAATGTACCGGATGGTCAATTATATGATCGGTTATGAAAATATGACCGCTGAGGAAACACTCGAAGATATTATGAGAATTAAGGAATTGGGGTGTGAAGCCCATGGTATAAATATTCTCACTCCCTTTCCCAAAACCCCACTTTGGGATAGAATTGAGTCCAAGTATGGTATCTTCGAACGGACCTACAGTAAGTACGATACCAAACATCTGGTCTGGAATCACCCGCATATATCTCCGACTCAGATGCATAAACTTCATAAAAAGGCAATACGTAGTCTCAATAATCCCTTTAAAACCTATGGCAGGTTCATTACCAGTTTCCTCATCGGCGAACAGGCAAGAAATCAGTAACATCAATCGCGCTTGCCCTTCTGAAGGGGTTTTTGTGCACAAGGAATCTCAGAGGGTGTCCCGACTACACTTATGCTCACCGGAGTAGGGAGGGGTGTCGCACCGCTTTTCTCCGCCGCAGTAGGTGGTTCCCTAAGGGGAGTAGTGAAAAAGGAGAAAAAGGGGACAGAAAAAGGGGACAGTCAAGAAAGTCTTTCTTTCGCAGCTCCTTTATACGATTAATATTATTTTTGGAAAATCTTTTGTGCATTTCTTATAGAACTCCCTTTTATAGTCTTCATACCTGGTTTCAATATTGAACAACGTAATATACTGTAAAGAATCCTTTTGATCTTCTGTTAATTCAAGGTCACTGGCCACCGCCAACTTATGGAGATCATGGATATAAGGAACATTTTTATCCTTTACTTTAATATAGTAGGCTTTTAACAGTTTTTCCAGGGCCAAATGGCCGACAAATAATGACCACATATATTCTTTGGATTTAAACATATTTAGCATTGATTTGTAATTTGCATCGGACAATTTAACCCAGTGTTTTATTAGTTCTTTTTTTGTCATCATTCATTCTTTTTGTTCATTTTCTGTTCATTGCCAAAATGATATTACCTCTTTTACCTGGATTTGTCAATACAAAGGACCGTTACCTCAGGGCTGCGTCAAAATCTAATGATGAATTGTGAATTGGTATGAATCCAGGGACGGAACGTTGAAATTTGGATTTTTCCATATTGTTTCGGATTTCGTGCTTTGTGCTTCGGATTTCCCCCGAAGGGGGTTAGAAGGTATGAGAAGAAAGCACCAAATTCCAAACAATTTAGGAGAACTCTTCAAAGGGAAAAAGCCGCCTGTTACCTTTTTTCATCTTCTCTTTCTTCTGCCGGAGGATGTTCTCCCATGCTATAAAGTACCCGGCGCAAATTGACTAAACCTTCCCTATTTAGTTGTAGGGTCTCGACGGTTGCCCGGCCTGTGGGAGTTAACCCGATAATTAGCGTAAAATCTTCATTCCAGGTAAAATGCTCCTGCCATCGCTGCTGTCTCGGATGGAAAAGGGGAACAAATTCACCGCTTACAGGATTACGTCCCTTTGTTTTCGTGTATCTATGATTATTGCACCCCTGACAGGCTAACGCCAGATTGTCCAAACCAGTTTCACCTCCACCACTGACAGGGATAATATGTTCAACTGAAAATGCCTGGGTTGAAAATCGAGCTTGACTCCGGCAGTACTCACAACACCCATGAGCACGTTCAACAATGATGTGTTTTAGTTCAGCGGGAATGTATTCTTTAACCATTAGCAGGGGTTCGAATGCGCAGGTCTTCCATCAGCGCAGTAAGCGAAGTCTGACGAATACGAGCCAATTCTTTCAAATATTCCACACGCGCTGCATCCAGTTTCTCAACCTGGTCGGTTATGCGTAATAATTCATCATACTCTCCAGGAGTAAGTGTTTCTGACTGGCGTTTAGCGATAAGTTCATCGTAACGTTCCTGGATATCGGGTGGTACACCCTGATTGATTTTTAACAGCAATTCAGATTCATCCTTGGATAAACCCGGTGCTTTTTGGTGTGCCTGAAATGCGATGATATGGGAAACAAACCCTTCCAGTTCAGATGGACTTAACTGCTTTACGGCTTGCATCAGATCATCGGTGGATAATTGTGCTTTAACCTGAACCGTTGGCATTTTTCACCTCATAAAAACTTAACATTTCATTCCTGGTAAAATATAGCTTGAATCGCTAAAAATGTCAACTCAACGTTTTTTTTCGACTATCCTTTTTTTTCAAGCAAACGAAAGATTTTCTTCCAGGAGAGCGGACCCGCCCCTGGTGTTAATATTTATTTCTTGAACATATTGTTTATTTCAGAGCCACTGCGTTCTTTTCTGTTGTTCTATTATCAATAAATTAATCCCTTTCATTTTCCATCCTTATGATTTTAAGTGACAGGCGAGATGGACCACCGGTGGCCTAGGATGAAGCGGCTTCGGAGGCCTGGTAAGAAGAAGGCAAGCGGTGAAATTTTTCTTTGAAACATTTGGTAAAGTAAGGGGTGCTGGAAAAGCCCACTTCAAAAGCCACTTCAGTAACATTGCCAAAATTGGCTTTCAATAATTGAGCCGCCCGTTTGAGCCGATACGAGCGAATGAACTCAATGGGAGATTCACCGGTTAAGGCCATGACTTTCCGGTACAGGGTGGCCCGGCTCATGTACAGCTTCTTACACATCTCTTCTACGTTGAATTCCGGTTCTGATAAATTCTTATCGATGATATCCTGTAATTCTTTTATAAATTCCTGGTCGATGGACGATACAGAGATTTCGGCGGGCTGCAGGACCATTTGCCGCTGAATTTTCAACTGCAGCTGAAGGCGCAGGTCGATAAGATTCTTAATACGGGCCTTCAATATGGTGGTATTGAAGGGCTTGGTGATATAATCGTCGGCCCCGGTTTCCAATCCCTGGATAACACTATCTTCCGACGCTTTGGCAGTTAAAAGGACAACAGGAACATGACTGGTGTTGACGTCCTTTTTTAGCACCCTACACAACTCATACCCATCCACTTCCGGCATCATGATATCACTGACAATGAGATCGGGAATGATCTCTTTGGCTTTATCGATGCCTTCCCTGCCGTCTGCGGCTTCCACCACGCTGTATTGCGGTTCAAGAGCACCCCGGATATAGTCCCGCATCTCGGCATTATCTTCCACTACCAGGATGAGGTTTTTCTCTATTTCTTTTTCAATTTTCTCTTCGCCTTCTACTCCAACGTCTCCTTCCTCTTCCGTTTTCACTTCTATTTCTTTTTCAATATCAAGCCTGGAAGGTTCCGGGGTTTTACCGGGTTTTGCGGGTTCGGGTTCAGATGGAACAGCATCTTCTACTATATCCTCGGGTTTCAGATGCGCCTTACCCAGAGGAAGGCGGATAATAAATTCCGTGCCGCTGTTATCACCGAGCTTACTGGTAACATGGATTTCGCCGTGATGAAGGGACACCAGTTCTCTGGCTAAGGCAAGACCGATGCCGGAACCTTTACTGCCGCGTTCATCAGGGCCTTTTGCCTGGTAAAAGCGTTCAAAAATGTGTTCCAGTTGATCTTGCGGGACTCCTATGCCCGTATCGCGAACCGATATATCTACCGACCCTGAGGGAAAATTTGGCCCTGCTGCTGGACCTTCCGTTACCTTAACAGTTACCGTAATCTCCCCGCCGGCAGGGGTAAATTTAAAGGCATTGATAAGAAGATTACAGATGACGTCTTCCAGCTTCCCCGGGTCAAAATAAAGGGTAATATCTTCGCTTTCGGCGTGAAATTTTAAATCGATTTTATTTTGAGTGCTTGCCAGCTCAAAGGAGGCCAGGACACCTTTTAGAAAGGAGACGATTTGTTGCGGGTGGGCTTGCAGTTTTATCTTGCCGCTGTCCAGTTTTGAGAGGTCCAGTAATTGGTTAATCAGGGTGAGCAGCCGCTGGGAGTTGCGAATCATCAAATTGATTTGTTTGATCTGTTGTTTGCTGCGGCTGGTGGAAAGCATTTGTTCCAGGGGGCCCATAATCAATGTCAGGGGGGTACGGAATTCATGGGAAATGTTGGCAAAAAACCGGGACTTCACCTTATCCATCTCTTTGAGTTGTTCGGATTGTTCTTCCAGCTGTATATTTTTTTCTTCGATTTCTTTGGTTCGTTCTTTTATGATTTTTTCCAGCCGCTGTTTTTCCAGTTCCAGCTTCCTGGAACGCCACCTGACGGTAAAATAAATGATCAGTAAAAACCCGACAACATATAATGAATACGCCCACCAGGTTTGGTACCAGGGGGGAAGCACTTTAAACAGAAACACATCTTCCCGGCTGACATGACCGTATACATTTTTAGCTTGTACCCGGAAACGGTGAATACCGGCATTAAGATTGGTGTAATCTTTCCGGGTTTCCGATGTCCAATCCGACCAATTTTCATCGTACCCTTCCAGTAAAAACCGGTACGTGGTGGCAGATTCATTCTCAAAAAAAGGCGCGGCAAATTCAAAACGAAGGTTTCTCTCTTTATAGGGAATAATAGGAAAGGAAGGTTTGGATTTTGGTTGAATATCTTTGTCTATTTTATAACCATTAAAAATTTCTTCTTTTCCATTGACCACTGCCCTGCGGATAAAGGTTGAGAACTCTTGCCGGTAATTTTTTTTAAAGGTTTTATCGTAACAGATCAGGCCGTCATTACTGGCGAACCAGATGACATTCCCACCCGGATCAGGGTAGATGGTGTTGACCTGGGTATCAGGAATCCGGTTAAAGGGTTCCCGCTTGATCATAAATGTTCCATCGGTTTTGGGAATGGCATGAAAGTTTTCGGACAGGGAATGAATCCAGATGTTTTTCTGTTTGTCTTCTGCAATTCGGAAAACAGATCTTGCTTTGTCCCCGCCGGCGAATTGATCTCCCAGGGTCAAATCCGGGATAAAACGTTTTTTGGTTTTATCGAAACGAAATACGCCTTTTCTGGTGGCAAACATGACATGACCTGCTGCCATAAAGACATGGATTTCTTCGGGAGGGAGGCCATGGGATTTATCATACGGGGTTGCGGTTATTGCCGGATGGAGGCCATTGGCTGTGAAATCGACATATAAAACGCCTTTGGTTAAAGTGCCCAGCCATAAATTCCCACTTTCCTCTTCCACAATGGTGCGAATTTCTTGAGTAATATTTTCAAATTTATGCTCATTGTCCCAATGGCGCTGACTTTGTCGGCTTTTCCGATACAGCGATACCAATCCATACGCCGTCCCCACCCAGATGCGGTCCGGATCCTGTTGAGAGCGGCATAACACAAAAGATATTCCTGCCGCCAGTTCCCGTTTACTGCTGCCGTTGTTTTCCAAATGAAAAACCCCATCGCTCGTAGCTGCCAGTAGAGAATCATCCAGGGAAAGAAGACTCCAGCAATGACCGGACATTCCCGGAACAAGGTGGAATTTTTTCGTTTGAGAGGTGAGCCCATACAACCCAGAGTCGGTGCCGGCATATAGATCTTGCTGGTGCCGGGTAATCGATGAAACAAGCCCCTGTAAGCCGGAACGTTTATCATAGAAAAAAAAAGGGGAGGCGTATTCGAGCCTTGATACTCCTTTGCTCAGGGCCAACCACAGGTTACCACGGTTATCCTCGAAAACATCCCTTACATTGTTATTTTGCAGCCCGGAGGATTGATTAAAAATGTATTTCAAGTGCCCATGGCTATCCATGATAACCAGACCGCCAAGGCGTGATGCCAGTGCAAAATCACCGGGAGAGGAGGACAGCCGGATACCACGGTATACTTTATTCTTAATCAAGTAATCCTCTACTTCTGTTGGAAAAGGTCGCCGTTGGCTGCCAGCATAAAGCCAAAACCCCTTTGAAATGGTTCCAATGAGAAGCGTCTCGGAATCGTAGGGGACCAACATATATATCTTATCTTTAGAGAATACCTCACCTCCCGGGATCAATTGCAGCGAATCATTAACCATTTGCATCAGCCCCCATGGCCTCTGTTGGACAAAAAACTTCCCCCCACACACAAATGATCTGTTGAAAAGACAGTTCGGTTCCGCTTCCCATACTCTCATTTTTTTTTGCCTGGAATTCCAGCGGAATATCAGCTTTGAGGTCCAAAAATATATGCCCTCTTTCGTGTAATGGGTTCGCCAAACTTTAGAAAAATTTCTTTTGTCAGAACTTAGATGCTCCATCAGTGATACATACTGAAGCATTCCTTTTGAATTCGGGGTTAGGAATCCGATTTCACCATTCCCGCCAATGTAAAGCGTACCCTCCTCATCCATTGCCATGGAGCGTACCGTGCGGTTGGGTATTTTAATATACCTCCGGGAAACACCGTCATATTCCAATAGTCCCCCCAGGTTACCCACGTAAATAATGCCGCGCCGGTCTTGCAGAACACACCAGTTCGAGGGTTGGAGATCGCGATCCTGGGTACTGTAGTTACGAAAATACTTAAAACCGGGATTTATATTATATCCTTTTTGGGATTCGGGGAAAGTGAACCCCCAAAAAGAGAGCATAACGGTTAAGAAGCAAAGAACTTGATTAACGTTTAAATGTAACATATAACGGATAAGTGAATCATTAATCCGTATAAACGGGTTCATCTTCTTGAAGGGTTACATTCTGTGACTCTAAAACGCCTGGTCCTGTTTTCGATTCCTTTGGCTTTGCCACTCTCAGTTTCCATTCGGGAACCCTCCCCGGGATTCCTAATATGGTTTCACTTTCCCTGTGGAATATACGCAGGTTTATTGCTCCTGAGGGAATGAAAGTGAAATCAGCACTTTTTTGAGGGTCAACTGGTTGAAGTGTAACTTTGCAAGCCGGCAGTTCACCAGGCGCATGATCTAAGTCGATAACCAGATACTCCTTATCAGGAGGTGCAGTAGAAGAGACTTCAATCTTTATGTTGTCTTGCTCTTTAACAATATGATGATGAGTAATTTGATGCTTACGATGAAGAATTTTAACATCCCTGGCCGTTTTAAATTCGTTAAAAACCGTAACATCAAACACTGATTTTGTCATTTTTTTCTCCTCCTATATCTTTGATGTTTTATATGTTGGGACTTAAGCCCTTTTGATGCTACTTCTTGCCCGTCCTCTAACAGCGACTCTGCCAATATTGATTCCTTTGTAGAAAATCCGTTTCTCATTTTCTGCCTCTTTAGCACTTTCCACGGCGGTGGAACCTTTTAAAACTCATAAACAATTTTAACCAAAGCAAGGGAAAATTTCAAGAAAAAAGTAAAAAAAATCTGATTAGGGGTGTACTGTTGAAATAGTGGATTTGGGGGGGAATTGTGAATCGGGAATTGGTCCCTATCTATCTTATCATTGAGGTTCGGTTTTCCCCGGAGCCGGGAGGATTTCCCGCAGGTAATAGCTAATCCCTCGTTTATGTGTCCAGTCGCGGGGGTAACCGAGAGAGACTTCTTCGAAGCGAACGCCATCTCGATAATGTGTTCCCCGCATATGCATATGACCATAAACCACCACAGAGACAGGGAAGCGGGTATGCCAATCCTCGGTGCGATGGGTACCGCACCATAACGAAAAGCGTGGGAATCGTCTTAAATTAGCCATATCCTGGCGAAGAGGAAAATGGTTGATCAATACCATGGGAATGTTGCGCCGGGATTCCCGTTGGAGCCGCTCTTCCGTATATCGGCAGCGTTCCGCACACCAGGCTGGCCGTGAAATGTAAGGATCCGGAAAGAGAAGTTCTTCATCCGTACAAACCACACCGGATTCGGCTGCCCACTCTACAGCTTTCTCTTCAGGAACATGTTGAGGCCGAAAACTGTAATCGTATAAAAGAAACATGGGAACCAATAGGTACTCCTGGTCCTGCTCCTCTGCGGCCCATATCACATAGGGGTCTTCAGGGGTTATTACACCAAAATCCCGGCATATGGATACCAACCGCCGATACCGCGCTTCTCCTACCAAATGATGAGGATGTGACGGTAATGACCACAAATCGTGATTCCCAGGCACCCATATGATCTGTTTAAACCGGGATATTAAAATAAGGAGCGCAAACTTTAAGTGCTCTTCCAGCTCCCCTAAATCTCCTGCCAGGATAAGCCAATCATCCGGGTAAGGGGGCAGCTCTTCCAGTGCCTGAAAGTTGACTTTATTGGCCAGGTGCAGATCACTAATCGCATAGAGTTTCATGATGGGAATAAAGTAAACGGCGTACGTACACATCCACCCCTTTAATTGACGGTTGGCGATGTTTGTGAAATCAGAAAAAAAAGGAATTAAAGTTCAAACCCTTTATTAAATTCCACTCTCCATTCCAGTTGAGAGAGTTTTCTTTCTTCGTTCAGCCTGTACTGTAACATCGGGTGCTTATCCAGCTCATTCCAGATTTCATCAAGTTTAGACTCATCTGTTGGCGTTAGGAAATAGATGGCAGCAGTGAGCCGGGTTAAGATGTTTTCATAGGGGAGTTCCCACTCTTTAACCAGACCCTTGTCTTTCAATTCATCCAGGTGCTTCTTTACCTCTATAATTTCAGGTACGTGCATAATTGACCTCCTTTTTATTCTTTATTGGAAATATATGTTTCCGATTATTGTTACCTGTCCAATGAAAGAGTATTTTAATTCATTTTAAGATAAAAATCAAGCTTCTGGTGAAGATAAAACGCAAAATAACGTGTTAAGTTTTAACGTTTAACTTGTTAACATCAGTTGGGTTTTTCCTTCGGTAATGACGTCGATTTTACCCATATCCATTTTAATCACTTTATCAGCCACGTCAAAGTAATGGTCATCATGTGTAATGGCGATAACGATTTTTCCTTTTTCTTTCATTCGTTTCAACAGTTCCCTGTAGAAGAATTTCCTGAATTCAGGGTCCTGGTCTGCGGCCACCTCATCGAAGAGATAGATGGGGCAATCTTCCAGGTAACACTGGAGCAAAGCTAACCGTTTTCGCTGTCCACCGGAAAGGTCAATGGTACTTAAGGAATCTGCTTCGAAGTTTACTTTGTCGTCCAGGCGCAATGTCTTTAAATACTCATCGCCTTCTTTTCGTTTCTCCTCATCACTAAGATCGATGTTATATAGTTTTTCAAAGAGGTGATAGCCGCTAAATACAGTTGAAAAATATTCGCCCAATTGGTAATTATTGACATCTTTGCCATCGACGTGAATACTTCCTTCATGGGGAATATACAGACCGGTTAAGAGTTTAGCCAGTGTGGTCTTACCGCTGCCATTTCCCCCGATAATAAAAACAACTTCTCCTTTCTTTGCATCGAAATCGACAGGTCCCACGGAAAAGGCTTCATCTTCTTCGTTTTCACTCTCATATTGAAATGTCACACCTTTGGCCTCGATATGATCAACATGTTTAACATTAAGTTCCAGTTTTTCCATTTCTTCGGGATCCAGGTTGGCGGGAATGTCCTTTATAAATTCCTTCACACGTCTCCATGCCACACCTATCTGCATAACCTGGGGAATGGTGGCTAATATACCGGTAATGGGTCCGATTAAATATAAAAGTATCATAATGAAACTTATTAGAGTAAACGTCTGTATTTGTGGAAATAATTTGGGTACGGCAAACCCCACGGCTCCCAGGATAGCAATCAGCATGGATTCTCCAATCATAAAGGCATTGATAAATTTGACCATGGCCACAACGGTTTTGTTGCGGAATTCATCGGTGGTTTTCTCGAGATCATCCCTATATTCTCTTTTTTTATTGAAGTGGATACTTAACTCCTTAAAACCATCAATCAACCCGTTAAGTAACCGCATAAACACATCCCGGGTATCTCTTGCCTCTTCCATGTAAACTTGTGCTTTTTGACTGACAATGTAATACAAGACGGTAATACAAAGGATTACACCGATTGTCACGATAGTTGCCCAGAAAGCAATGGTGGCAAGGAATAAAAAGCATCCCAATATAGTAATGAGACTGGTAAGCATGGTGACAAAGATATTGGCAGAGTTGCCGATTTGACCGGTATCGTCATTGATGGTGGCAAATACCCGCCCGCGGTCCAGCTTTTCAAATCGTTGATAGGACGTATAAAATACTTTTTCAAGCAAATTCATTCGCATATCGTAGACAATATCAAAGGTAATTTTGGTCAATTTTGTCTGGATCACTTTACGGCCCAATATATACAGGAGCATTGCCAGGCCGAAATAATACACCATATAAAGCAGTCTCTCCTCGGGGGTCACCAATGAACCGGTTATCAGGAAGATGACCACGGCATTGGCAATACCACTCAACACGCTTAGAACAATCAACATGGGAATGGATCTCAGGTACTTGTTTTTATGGGGGAATAGCAATAAAAGAATATATCCCAGGTAGCTGGCAACAAATGCTGCCACCAGCAAAATAGCGGCTGTTTTAAAGCTGACCGGCGCCCATACCACTGCAGTCTTCCAGTTAACTCCACGTATGGCCGTGGGAAGCAGGTAAATACCAATAATAAAAGGAGCCAGTATGGGAATGCCCAGGAGTATTTTGCCTGCCATCTTTAATGTGAGCGGTTCAAATTGGCGCTTCTTTTTAATTAAGCCAATCACAACAGATATAATGAAACCAGCAACGATTATGAGATAAAGGAATAGAATAATGGAGACAATAGAGTAGGATTTATCCATTCCGCCAGGGGGTTCGTATTCGCGTTCCGGTTTAATGCCCTGGACCCGGTTCATGACAAGGTTGGTAATGAAGGGAACATGACTTAAACTATCGGAATTGGTCAGCACTGCCACCGCGGTTTTAGAACGGGGACTAAACATAAAATGGGACACATAGTTGGGATTCCAGCCGCCATGAAAAATGAGCCCGTTTCCTGAAAGGGAGACTTGCCAACCCATGGCATAAGAAGACATATCTCCACCGGGGCTGACGGTTTCGTCCCGCTGATGCGATTTTTGGATCAAGGGAGTCAAAGGGCTTTCCTCCAAACCCATTTGTAATTTTAGCCACTTTGCAATGTCTTTGCCATTGGAAACAATATAACCGGCAGGGTAGTTCCCACGATAAGCAGGGGCATTATATTTGCGGGGGGCAAAAAAACCGGCTTTATAGCCAGCAGCCACTTTCTCAGACAATTCCGGGTCTACCCCGGGTTTACCCACAAAGGTGTTGGTTAAACCCAGGGGTTGGATCACATGCTTTGTCATGTAATCCTCATAGCTCATTCTAGTAACCACTTCGATAATGCGGCCAATCACATCGTAATTGATGGTGGCATACTTGTATTCCTTACCAGGTACAGACTCCAATTTAATATCTTTAATAGTTCTCACGGTTTGTTCCAGGGCGTTCTCTTCGTCCCCCATGGGAATATAGCGGACGGAATTTTCAGGGATGCCGCTGGTTTGATGCAGGAACTGCCGCAAGGTAATCTCATAATGCTTCTTCTTATATGTGGGCTTGAACCAGGGCAAATACTTTGATACCGGATCATCCAGGTTAAGCAGCCCCTCTTTTTCTAACTGAAGGGCTGCCAACGCAGTAAACGCTTTGGTGCAAGAGCCGATTTCAAACAATGTGTCAGCCGTAACCGGGATTTCCTTCTCCAAATCAGCATAGCCAAAACCTTTGATATAATCGGGTCGACCCGGTCTTAACATCACCAATGCCAAACCCGGGATATTCCCCTTTTCCATTAATTCTTGTACTCTTTCTTCAATCTCGGTGATCAAAGTCTCGGTTTGTTGGGCCTCAATACGTAATGGATGGGTAAAAAAAGACATCCCCATGCAAACAAACAATACCAAAATACCAAACTTACGATAGCCTTTAATTCTAGTTTTCACAGCGACTCCTTATATTAATTAATTTATTTAAATAACCTGTTTATTTTACCGTATGTTCCCGGTCGCAACCTGGCGTTTAATTCTTCAAATATATATGATTGCAGACCATTGAGGCTTACAGTTTATATTATATCTTGTTAGACATTATTATATCGAATATTGAAGGAATTTGCAACAATTCTCAGGTAAAGAATCCAGATGCATTAAATCAGGATATCTTTTACAATCCTGGCGTTTTTCTCAATATAACCGGCATCAAACATTTCACGGTGGGTACCGTAACCGGGATAGATGATATACTCCCGGAGGGTTAAATTGTCCCAGTGCATCCTTGGTGTAATTTCTTTTAAACCCTTCCTGTCCGAAGCAGTAATAAGATGAATCCTGGCATTGACCGGTTCCGGTTTTATTAACCTCTTATGAAAGGCACTGTAATTTTCAATCCTTTGGAAAATTTCTTTTTTCATATACTCAATTCCCATCCGGGTGATACTTTTTTCGATTTCCTGGTCAAATTGCCGGTCAAGGGCTTCCAATTCTCGAACCCCCAAATCCTGCTGTGTTTGATAACAATCCACCAGGATGATATTCGATATGGAATATCCTGCTTTTTCCAGGGCAGCCGCGGTGTAGAGTGCCACCTTCCCGCCGGCAGAGTACCCCAGGAGTGCGGCATGGCCTTCGGGTTGATTCTTCATTATAAAATCTTTGTATCTCCGGATGAGAGCCTCGTTATCGAGGTCAATGTAATTAAAAGCGTAAAGGGAAAAATCCTGCAATTGGGTGGAAAAATCCGCATAAGCAATGCCAAAACCAATGGCTGGTGGAAAGCAGAAGATTTTTTTGGCCTTTGATTCATTAAATACCACCACTTCCTCTTCAATGATGGACTTGTAATTGAAAATGGCATGGGCAATAGACTTTACTGTGGGTTTCTTAAACAGATGGGAAAGAGGTACCTGGGAGTGAAAATGCCGGTGGATCTCCGCAGCCAATTTAATAAGCTTGAGAGAATTGCCTCCACTAGTAAAAAAGTCATCCTGGATACCGATGGTTTCGCGCTCCAGCACAGCACAGCAGATGCGAGCCAGCTTCTTTTCCACTTCCGAAGTAGGAATGGAGTCCTCAGTCTCAGCAGCACCTTCCCGCTGAGGTTTGGGCAGTGCTTTGCGGTCAACCTTGCCCGTGGGAGTCAGCGGCAGCATCTCCATTAATACAAACCTCCAGGGGATCATATATTCGGGCAATTGATCGGATAATTGCATTCTTAAACCCGATTCCCATTGCTTAAGAGCTTTTTCAGACGCCTCTACTTGTTCAGGGGTGGGTACCACATAGGCACAGAGAAATCGTTCCCCCGCTTCCTCTGCGGCAGTAACCACAACCTCTTTTACACCGTTTATCTTCTTTAAAGCGGCTTCGACTTCTCCCAATTCGATCCTGTACCCATTGATTTTGACTTGATAGTCCATGCGCCCCCGAAACTCAATGTTACCATCCGGCAACCAACGCGCTAAATCTCCTGTTTTGTAGAAGTAGCTCATAGCTGATAGCTCATAGCTCATAGGGAAATCCCTGGAACCACTATCAGGTAAGGCATCTCCCTCCTTCATCTTCCTATCAGCTATGAGCCATGAGCTATGAGCTAAAATAAATTTTTCAGCGGTCAACTCCGGGTGATTTAAATAACCCCTGGCAGCGCCTGTACCGGCAATGTAAAGTTCACCGGTTACGCCGATAGGTACAAGGTTGTCGTATTTATCCAGGATATAACAGCGGGTGTTAGCAATGGGCGTCCCCAGGTAGACCGGGTCATTCTCTGTGCAAAAAGCAGCCAATGCATCGATAGTGGTCTCTGTGGGACCATACTGGTTATGAAGTTGATAGCCCTTTGCACAGATATTATTTTTCACCCTCTCATCCAGGGACTCACCCCCGGATATCACCCACTGGAGACTCTTTATTTTTTCATCATTACTCAGTAGTTGATCTAATAAATAAGGAATAAAATTCACCAGGTTGGTCCGGTTTTCAGCGATAAATTGCCGTAAATTCGGGATATCAGCCATCATTTCCAATGGGACAATATAAAGAGTCGCACCATATAAAAGAGTTGCGAATACCTGGTTAACACTGGCATCAAAGGTGTATTCAGTGAGCATAACCACCCGCATTCCCGGCTGCAAACCGTACCGTTGCGCAAACCAATGAACCGTGTTGACAGCACTGCGATGCTCCACCGCCACCCCCTTGGGCTGACCCGTAGAACCGGAGGTGTAGAGGAGATAGCATAGTTGAGTGGGGTGAGTAAGGTGAGTAGGGTGAGTAGGGAATTCCTCACTTACCTTACTCAACACACTCACCTCACTCAACAAAATCTTCGCATTGCTGTCAGACAGCATGTAATCGATCCGTTCTTGTGGGTAATTGGGACTGATAGGCAGATAAGCTCCCCCAGCTTTTAATATTCCCAGCATTCCTATAATCATTTCAACCGAACGATCCACCCTCAGGGCCACAATGATATCAGGAGTAACGCCTTTTCCTCTTAACAAATGAGCCAGTTTATCTGACTTTTCATTCAATTTCCTGTATGTTAGTTGCACCCCTTCCTCGACCCTTTCTTTTTTGCCAACTGCCAACTGCCAACTGCCAACTACAGCAACGCCGTCAGGCGTCTTCTCTGCCTGCTTTTCGAACAATTGGTGAAGGGTTTTTTCCTTCGGGTAACCCACATTTGTATCGTTAAATTCAACCAATAATTGCTGTTTTTCTTCTTCCGGCAGTAATTCAATATCTGCAATCCGCTGTGCCGGGTTTTCCGGGACCGACGACAGGATATTTTTTAAATACCGGACAAATCGTTCAACCGTCTCTTTTTTAAAGAGCCCGGTGTTATATTCCAGGGAACAAAATATCTGATCTGAGGTTTCCACCGCTTCCAGGGTAAAATCGAATTTGGCTGTGCGATTTTCAAAAGCAGCGGGTTGCATCTGCAAACCGGGTATTTCTGTTTCCGACACCATATCATCGGTGTTCTGCAGCACAAACATTACATCAAAGAGGGGATTCCTGCTGGCGTCCCTGGAAACAGTGACTTGTTCTACCAGGTTTTCAAAGGGATAATCCTGGTTCTCAAAGGCTTGCAAAGAGCGCTCCTTCACTTCCTGTAAAAAAGCTGCAAAGATTTTTTCCCCCCAGGGAGCGTTCCTGAGAGCCAGGGTGTTGACAAACATGCCTATCACAGGTTGTAATCCCTGATGGTGCCGACCGGCAGTAGGGGTCCCGATAATAATGTCTTCCTGGCTGCTGAGCCTGGAGAGAAAAACATTAAGCACTGCCAGCAGCAGCATAAAAAAAGTAATATTCTCCATTTGTGCCAATGCTTTTAACTGGCGGGTCTCTGCCGGGGAAATCTCAAATCCATAAGTGGCGCCATCAAAACCTTGAACCACCGGCCTCGAATAATCCAGGGGAAGGTTTAACAGGGGTATTTCTGTTTTATATTCAAATTGCTTTAACCACCAGGTTTCCTGCAGTTGTACATCTGCCTGGAATTCCCGGCTGTTTTCCCACAAGGCGTAATCTTTGTACTGCAGCCAAAGGTCTGGCAGCAATATCCCGGCGTAAAGGGATGTCAATTCACGGAACAAAAGGGATAAGGAAATACCATCCGAAATAATATGATGCATGTCCATCATAAGGAGGCATTCTCGGTCGCCGGTTTCGATAAATCCTACACGCAGTAAAGACGGAAGTGAGAGATCAAATGGGCGAAGGAAGTCCCGAATTACTTCTTTGGGTGAGTGAGTTTCTTCCTCAACCTCAACCTTTTCATTTATCCGCTGAACCGGTTCTCCATTGATCATCTGAAATGACGTTCGCAGACTTTCATGCCGTTGGATTAACTGCTTAAACACATTTTTTATTCGCGGAACATCAACCGCACCTATCAATGTGACAAACTGGGGGATGTTGTAAGCCGTGCTGGCCGCATCCATCTGCTGCAAAATAAACAACCGTTTCTGGGCAGAAGATAAGGGATAATAATCTCTCGCTTCCGCAGGAGCAACGGAGATGAATTCCTTTTTCTCAGCCTCTTTTAAAAATCGTGATAATCCCCGGATGGTACTGGTTCTGAAAATTTCCGCCAGCGGCAGCTTGACTTGAAATTCCTGGAGGATTTTAGAAACCATAATGGCAGCTTTTAATGATTGTCCGCCCAGTCGGAAGAAATCATCATCAATGCCGATGCTTGGAGGCAAAGTACCTTTACCAAATAAAATCTCCTGCCATATGGCAGCTAGTTTTTCTTCGATTTCATCCCGGGGAGCAATGGATTTTCCCCCAACTGCTAACTCTGGTTCCGGTAAAGCTTTACGATCCACTTTCCCATGGCAGGTACGGGGAATTTTGTCTTGGGGAATAAAGTAAAGCGGTATCATGTAACCAGGCAATTTATCTAACACGTATTCCTTCAATTCTGTTTTTGTGGGCGTTTTTTCAAAATCTCCCACAAAATAAGCGCACAGGTATTTATCACCTTCCCTCTCATTGACAATTACCACTACTTCCTTAATAGCTTCATGATTCAACAATTGATTTTCAATTTCCCCCAATTCTACACGATGCCCCCTGATCTTGACCTGGAAATCCACCCGGCCAATGAATTCAATATTCCCATCCGACAACCAACGAGCCAGATCGCCGGTTTTGTAGATTTTTTGCCTCCGGCGGCCAGGCCCCACTGCGTGGGGGAGCATTTGCAGGGCAAGACTGACAGACGATGTTTTGAGCGGAGAGTCGCCTCCGAGGACATTTTTATTTTCTTTTTTGCCTGTCCCTTTTTTTTTATTTTTTTTCTCATCCTGGAAATCCTGAAAATCCCACAAATCTTGGTCAAATTTCTCCGCTGTTAACTCTGGAATGTTCATGTAACCGGCAGCCAACGTTTGCCCGCCTATGCTCAACTCCCCAGCAATACCTATAGGCTGCGGCCGAAGATACCGGTCCAATATATACACCAGGACATTGGCAATGGGTTTTCCAATGGGAACAATTTCCAAATCACCAATCTCAGAGCAGTCAAAATGGGTGACCTCAACTGTGGCCTCAGTAGGGCCATAAGCATTTATTAACCGGGTGCCAAATTTCATAAGCAATGTATCATTGAATTTCTTTACCAATTCCACTGCCACAGCTTCCACTCCCACCAACACCCATCGCAGCGAAGACACCAGATGGAAACTGTCCCGGTTCTCCAGGTACTCCAGGAATAACTTTAACATGGAAGGTATAAAATCAATTGTGGTGGCCCAATGGTGAGCAATAGCTTTAACGATTACTGCCAGGTCCTTTTCCCCACCGGGCGGCAGAAACAGCCCTTTCCCCCCCACTGGAATCCAACGGAATAATTCACATACAGATACATCAAAGGTGTAAGGCGTCTGGTGCACCACCACATCCGTTTCATTAAGACTAAATTTTCGTTGGATTCCATACAACCGGCAGACAACAGAAGAATGAGGAACCATGACCCCCTTGGGTTTGCCTGTAGAGCCGGAGGTGTAGATGATATAGGCAAGGTTAGGCGAGCTAACCTTGCCCAAGGTTGAGGTTAAGGTTGAGGTTGAGGGAAGTAACTCTTTAGAGATATCAATTAGCTCAACAGATTCCTCCTCAACCTCAGCCTTAACCTTAACCTGAGCTGCTGGCGCAGCCAGCAATATCTGTGCTTTGCTGTCTTTCAACATGTAATCCAGGCGTTCCCGCGGGCAATCGGGATCAATCGGTAAATACGCGGCACCAGCCTTTAAAATCCCCAGGATAGCTGCCATCATCTCCACTGACCGTTCAACCATTAAGGCAACAATATGACCCGGCCAAACACCTTGTTCTCTCAATAAATGGGCCAACTGGCCTGACTTTTTATTTAATTCCCCGTATGTCAATTGCACCGCTTTACGCCCCGCTTCCCCGGTTTTTCTCTCTTCACTGGCGGGAGGTGGCGCCCCCTTGCCAACTGCCAACTGCCAACTGCCAACTACAGCAACGCCGTCAGGCGTTCTGGCTGCCTGGTCTTCAAATAATCCGTGTATGGTTTTGCCTTTGGGAAAATCTTCCGCTGTATCGTTAAAATCAATCAATACCCGCCGCTTTTCTTCCGGGGATATAATCTCAATATCCATCATCTTTCTTCCCGGATCTTCCAGAACAGAAACTGCCAGTTGATTAAAGTAGGCGATAAACCATTCAATGGTTTCCTGCTTAAAGAGTTTGGTACAGTATTCAAGGGTAAAGCGTAGTTCACTGCCGCTTTCCGTTTCGATTTCTGCTGCCATGAGGCTGAGATCGAACATGGATATCCCGGGATCATAATTATATGGTTTTAAGGATAAGCCCGGGATTTCCACTTCGGGGATCCCGTCTCTAGAGTTTTGAAAACGTTGCAGGTCAAGGGTAAACAACGTAAACATGGTATCAAAGAGTGGATTGCGGGAGGCATCTTTGGTAACCTCCAACCGGTCTACCAGTTCCTCAAAAGGATAGTCCTGGTTTTCAAAGGCTTCCATACTTTTTTTCTTCACTTCCTGCAAAAACTGGCGGAAGGATTTTTCGCCTACCGGGCGGTTTCGCATGGTTAGTGTATTGACAAACATACCCACAATGCCTTGAAGCTCTGCATTGTTACGCCCTGCCGCGGCTGTTCCCACAATAATATCTTCCTGTCCGCTGAGTTTAGCCAGCAGCAGGGTATACAGGGCCAACAATACCATATAAAGTGTCGCCTCATTGTTTTGGGCCAGTTTTTTTATGGTATCGGCTTGACCGGCCCCGATTTCAAAACCGATACGCCTGCCTTCAAAGCTTTGTAATACCGGTCTGGGATAATCACAGGCTAAGTTCAGCATGGGGATTTCATCATCAAAAACTGTTAACCAGTACTTTTCCTGCTTTTGGATACTTTTTTGATACGCCTTACTGTTTTGCCATTGGGAGTAATCTTTGTATTGGAGCCGCAAAGGAGGTAATGATTTTCCTTCTTCCGCATATAGAACCATCAATTGATTGAACAGTATGCCGAAGGAGGTTCCGTCTGCGATGATGTGATGGATATCCAGCATAAGGATGTGCATCAAGTTACCGGTTTCGATTAATCCTACACGCAGTAAAGGTGCTCTTGAAAGATCGAAAGGGTGGATGAAATCCCGAATTATATCTTTGGGTGAGTAAGTTTCTTCCTCAACCTTAACCTTAACCTTTTCCTTTGGGAGTATCTTCTGCACCGGTTCATTATTAAGCATATGAAAAGAAGTCCTTAAGCTTTCATGTCGTTTGATCAATTCTTTGAAAGCATTTTCAAGTTTTTGTTTGTCCAGTTGGCCTTCGAGCCATGCCGCCACCGGGACATTGTAACCGGTGCTGCCTTTTTCCAACTCCTGGAGAATGTACAATCGTTTTTGCGCAGATGAAAGTGGGTAGTAGGATTTCTCTTCTGTGGGTTCGATAGAGATATACCACTCTTTAGTTGCTTTGTGGATATATTGGGTCATTTGCCGGATGGTGGAATGCTTGAATACATCTCCCAAAGAGAATTTAACGTCGAATATTTTATGCAGGTTGGCTGCCAGGATGGTGGCTTTCAGGGAATCGCCGCCTAAAGAGGTAAATTTGGTATCGATGGCGATACGGTGTGTGTCTCTGCCCATTCCCAGAACCACGGCCCAGGCATCAACCAATTTTTTTTCAACAGCATTACGGGGTATCGTGTAAGGTGCGGGAGAAACGCCTTTTTTGCCTTTACTTACCGGCAGGCCCAGCAGCATTTTTGCCGTGATTTTCTTACCGGCTTTGATGTGCTTTTGGTACAGGGTGTGGAGTTTAGCCTTTTTATCTTTCATCATATTTAATTTACTTATTTACCCCTATTTTATCGCAAATATATTTTTCTCACAAGTCCTCATCCTTTCCTAAATTTACCATCAAAAATCAAAATTAAACAAAAATTTTTGCGGGGGTCCAGGGGGCGGTTTTTATAAAAAGCCCCCTGGTCGCCGAAGGCAAAAATGGCAAAAATTTTATATTTCGGTGATGATGACGCCGGTGAGTACGACTGCTCCACCGATGATAAATGCCCAGCCAATGGGTTCACCAAGGAAGATGAAAGCGATCACGGAAGCAATGACCGGTTGAAGGTTGTGAAAAACAGCAACTCTTGTGGCTTCAAGATACTTAATTACCCAGTACCAGAGTACATAAGCGGTCACCGATACCCCCAATGCAACGTAAATAACGGTGAGCCAGGCACCGAACGCAGCGGCGGTATAATCGAAAATGAGCGCCCTGTAGAGGCCAAAGGGAAAATATAAAGCCGAACCGGATGCCAGGGTATAAGCCGTAACCCGAAACGCCCCGTATTTAAACACCAATGGTCGTCCAAGAATCGTGTAAGTGACCCAAGCGAACACGGCAATTAATATAATCAAATCGCCTACCAGGTATTGGGTTCCCAATTCCACAGCGCCGGTGGTTATAATCACTGCCACGCCAGCGAGTCCCAACGCTACACCGACAGCGCGTCTTAGAATAAATTTTTCTTTTAAATAAATCAGGGCGCCAAGAAATAGCCATATGGGAACAGTGGCAAACAACAGGGCACCGTGACCCGCACCGGTCAGACTCTGACCAAAAAGGTAAGCCGTCTGGTTGAAGGGTATAATCAGGCAGCCAAGGCCAACTATTTTTAAGTAATCTTTTTTTTCGATAGGAGGTTTGTTGGCTTTCCTGAAGCGGACGATTCCCAGCAAGACAATGGATGATAAACCATAGCGATAGAAGGCAAAAGTGAAGGGTTCGATAATTGCCAATCCGTATTTGGCAATGGGAAATGTCAGGGCTCCAAGGAGGTGGTGAATCAACAGAGCGGAAATGAGAATGAATGTACCCGGTGGTTTTGTGGAATCATCGGAGTGGTATATGTTCATTTTTTTCATCGTTTTAATCGAGGTCTCAATATACCTTATAATTTATCCTTTGGCAAGTCTTATATAGAGGAAAACCGGCATGTTCCCCCTATTGTTATTACCGGTTTTAGACTGATCAACCAATCCGTGGGCATTAGTGACCACTTGCCGCTGCGAAAACATATTAACCAAACAAAAGAGATTATACTTCCATACAAACAAAACATTTTTTCCTTCGAGTTTGCGGCATTGGATTATACATATCCCCCAAAAAATCAATATAAGTATATGATGGCGAATGGCGGTGACGGTGCCTAATTTTATAATTTTTTTTCAAACTAACTGAAACGACGTATGTTTCAAGGGTGTACTTAAAACAAAAGCCACTTGCGGAGGAACACGCAATATGCAAAACATGTTGTCTATTACTTCACTATAAGCGCCTAAGCCGGTCAGGAATCTCAAAAAAGTTATATTATTAGGCACCGTCCCCGGAATTGGCCTTTTTTAACGAGAATTTCCAGGGCATTGTTTACTTTTTCAATGGAGTGTTCGTTTGTATTCATATCCAGCCACCAGCTAGTTATACCTTCCAGTGTATCTCCGGCCTCTGGATGTTTGTGAAGATAATCCAGGATTTTTTCCGAAAGCTTTTGTTCTTCTTTAATCATTATTCACAACCTCCTATGGGAAAAATTACAAATTACAAATCACAAATATTTCGGGCGGTCTCTGTTTTTTAAGATAAATTTGTTTGACAAACGCTGCATTTTATTCTATATTAAAAGGCACCAGGAGAATGAAATGAGATTCACGAGAATTACGATAGACAAAAACCAGATGGATGGTGTTGCTTGCATTCGGCACTTGAGAATCCCGGTAGCCACTGTGGTTGCCATGGTTGCCGATGGAATGAGCGTGGACGAGATTCTTGAGGCATACCCGGATATTGAAAAAGAAGATATCAAAGAGGCATTGTATTTTGCAGCCGGGGCAGTAAAAGAGAGACAAATTCCTCTCACCATTCCTGCATAAGTTAATGAAATTGAAATTTCTCATCGACAACGCCCTTTCTCCTATTTTCTCAAAACAGTTGCAAAATCATGGGCATGATGCCATTCACGTAAGAGATATGGATATGCAAACATGTACTGATGAAGAGATATTTGATTTTGCCCAAAAGGAAGAAAGAATTATTGTTTCAGCAGACACAGATTTCGGTACAATTATTGCCTTAAGAAATGAGCAATTTCCATCGGTTATCATTTTTCGAAGAACAAGGAATCGCAGACCGACAGAGCAAGTAGCTCTCCTCATTTCTAATCTGGAACAGATCGAAGTCAGCCTTAGAAATGGAAGTATCGTTATAATAGAGGATAACCGTATAAGAATCAGAGCTTTGCCCATTATGCAATAACCTCCTTTAGTCATTCAACATTCATTCCTCAATGGCATTGTTTACAGCATTGTTGATTGTCCCCTAATTTCCTAATTTCCCACCATGGTTTAGATGGTAAGAGTTAAGCTGTTTTTCACCACGAAGCCACGAAGAACACGAAGAAAGTAGAAGATATATGGCGAAACATTGAAATTACAAATCACAAACCACAAATTCCTGCCTTCTCCCGCAGTAGGAACGTATTGTTCAGCGGTGGAAATGGTGTCCCGAAGTGGTGGAAACATATTCCCGGGCGGTGGAAATGGTGTGCCTGAGCGGTGGAAATGGTATGCCGGAGTGGTGGAAATGGCGTGCCTGAGCGGTGGAAAAATGGAAAAAGACATTCTCGACTGTCACCTGTTCTTTTTTTCTCATCCTCTTAACCTCTTAACCTCTCAACCTCTCAACTTCTTCATTTCTCCGCTTCCTCACTTCCTCGCTTCCTAACTTCCTCGCTTCTTCTTTTGCCAACTGCCTACTGCCTACTGCCTACTGGCCCCCTCCTCCCTGCGCCCTGCTCTCTGCCCTATGCCCTACGCCCTACGCCCCCTTTAAATGAGAAATCAAGAAGAAACCAGGAGATTGATATTTTTTATTCCTGATGCTATAATTAATGCATGCTAAATTATAGAAATATTATAACAATTGAGCCGGATAAGCGTGGAGGAAAACCCTGTATAAGGCATATGAGGATTACAGTTTATGATGTGCTGGATTACCTGGCTTCGGGAATGACACAAGAGGAAATACTTGACGATTTTCCGTATTTAACTGCTGATGATATTAAGGCCTGTCTTCAATATGCGGCGGACAGGGAGAAAATACAAATGGTGATGGAAGCTTGAAGCTGCTATTTGATCAAAATCTGTCTCCAAAGCTTATTCGTTCTTTATCAGACCTTTTTCCCAATTCCATTCATGTACAGTGGGTAAACCTTGATAAGGCAAATGACAGAACTTTATGGGAATTTGCCCATGAAAATGGTTACGTAATTGTATCCAAAGATGTGGATTTCATATGAAAAAGAAAACAGGAAGAGTTAAATATCCTGTCTTCATCATTCATCATTCACCATTCATCACTTAGTACTTCTCCTGGGCATCCACTTCTACAGTGTGTCACCGGTCGTAACATAAATTTCTTTGTCCAGATGTTCATTGGCATTGTTTACCTCCTTTTTTATTAGCCACGAAGTTACACAAAGAGGCACAACGTTTTTTTTTTGCGTGTTTCCTTGTTTACAAACAAAGTTTTTCTTTGATGATGTGGATTTTTTTTATTTACTTCTTTCCATAGGCTTGATCGTGAGGTCCAATATCTACGAACTTTATGGTATCGTCCGTACAGCTCTCGCAATCTTTACAAAGTACGATTTCGTCATCGCCTTTTTTTCGACATACTTTACAATATAAAAAAATGATAAGAAAGTTTCTCTTAACCGGGCAGCTGTAATAGCCTCTCAGGTTTCCTTTTAACGGTTCCCCCAACGTAATTGGATGTTCTATAATCATATCGACTTTCTTCTTGATAATTTTCTTTATAGAACTGTATTTGCCCAGTGACTTTTTAAAGGCATCACTAAAAAGAACTTCCATTAAAAGACCTCTTCATAGGTATGCCATTTTACCTTACCTGATCTGATTCTCGAAATCGTTTGTAATAGGCTTTCCCGGAAATCGGGATCTGCCATTATGATTTCAGTAGGATCATTCTCTTTAGTGCGTTTCAGGTTGAGAAGAAATTGGGAAAAAATTTCAGATACAGAGGTTCTTTGATATTCCGCATAACTTTTGACAAAGTCGATTAAGTCTTGATCTAATGTAATATTTATTTTACTTTTCAGCATCGTTAAATACCTCCAGGATCAATACTCATAATATACGCCAATCATGTGCATTTGTCAACATCTTTTTTTTACATACTGGTGTTCTGGCATTGTATCTTCTGACCTTCCTCTCTTCCTAGCTTCCTAACTTCCTCGCTTCTTCTTTTGCCAACTGGCCCATCATGGCTCCTCAACATTGCATCATCATTCCTCAGACTTACATCATGGTTCCTCAGCATTGCATCATCATTCCTCAGACTTACATCATGGCTCCTCAGCATTACATCATCACTCCTCAGCTAACATTACATCATCGTTCCTCAGACTTACATCATGACTCCTCAACATCGGTTCTTGACTGTCCTCTTTTTTCTTTATCCGGGCGGCCACGGAGAGCCACCCCTACTGTCTCACTGACCTACTGATTCACTGACTCACTGGCTTACTGACCTTCTACCCCTCTGTTCTCTGTCCTTCTTCTTTTCCTCGCTTCCTCGGTTCTCCCTGCCCCTTGCTCCCTCCCCCCTGCTCTTTTCTCTTTGCTCTACGCTCTAAGCCATGCCCTCTACGCCCTACACTCCTTGCTCTGTGCTTGGGCTTGAAGCTGGTGCTGGGGCTATTTCACCAGCCATAATTCAACATCTTTGGAGATGTCTTTGATTTTGATCCAGGTAGGTGCCACGGGTTGGCCTTTGCGCAGAGGAAGTTGGCCTAAAAGCCCCACGCAATTCC
>JABAOH010004231.1_pt1 | contig 41405 bp, 29 predicted proteins | sample 7062181 | NCBI WGS metagenome assembly JABAOH01 (sample SAMN14538630, study PRJNA623070) | marine sediment metagenome | biome: marine biome [ENVO:00000428]; feature: marine pelagic biome [ENVO:01000023]; material: deep marine sediment [ENVO:00002113]; isolation source: pool of 5 deep marine... | reverse complement strand
CGCAAATAGACGCTGGCAAACGTGTCCACCTGGTAGTGGACGGCCTGCTGCAACTGCGCGGAACCGAACATCTGCCGGATGGACGCCGCCGCAAACGACTCGTAGGTCGAGAACTGGATACGGAGCGTGTAGATGTCGTCCCCCAGTTTCGCGAGACCGAAGAAGGGGTACTCCACTCCGTCAATCTCCTGCGTGAGCACGATGTCCGTGGTCCGGTTGCCGGTGAAATCGTTCGCATAGACCCCGAACCGGCGCTCCGCCGACGTCGTGTACGTGTGATTCAAGCCCAGGTTCCCGGCAACCAGGTCCGGGTCGCCGTCGTTGTCGAAATCTCCGGCTGCGAGACTGTACCACCAGCCCCGTAGCGCCGGCAGGTCCACCGAGCCGGTCACATTGCGTAATCGCTCGCCCTCGTTCGCATAGAACTGCAGCGGCATCCACGTGCCTGCCGTGACCAGGTCCACCCGCCCGTCGGCGGTGAAATCCACCCAGACGGCATCCGTGATCATCCCCCCGGGTTGCACCAGCTCGGGTGCTGCTACCTCAGTGATATCGGTAAAGCGGCCGCCATCGTTGCGTAACACATAGCTGCGGGTCGGATAGGGATAGTTCCGCGGCACCAGTCGGCCACCCACGAACAGATCCACGCGGCCGTCACCCGTGAAATCGCCGGCCGCCACACTGGCCGTACTGGTCCGCATCCGCGGTAACGCCGCGGTATCTGGCACGAACCTGCCGCCGCCCTGGTTGATGTAGAAACGATCCTGCAACAAGTCCGAAACCGGGGACAGATGATACCCGCCGCTGGCCACATACAGGTCCTTGAGCCCGTCCCCGTCAGCATCGAACAACACCGCACCCCAGTCTTCGTACGCCGCATCCGCAATCCACGGTTGCCGGTGCGCGGATTCGACGAAGCTGCCGTCCCCTCGCTGCAGGAACAGCGTGCCGGGGAAGCCCGCCGCCCCACCGATGAACACGTCGTCCAGGCCGTTCCCCGTCACGTCGCCCACCGCCAGCGGAGGCCCCTGTCTGGACAGCATATGCGGCAACAGCGGTTGTGCACTGTAATCGACGAATGTCTTCTCCCGGTGCTCGTACCTCAACCCGATGCCGGCATCCAGCGGCCTGAATACACGGTCGCCAGCGGGTGGAGCAGGATTGGGTCCCCGCCCTCCCGTCGCCTCGCTGTGGCGCACGACCACCACGCGATCGACCGGCAGATCGGTCAGTAACTGATACCGCCCATCGGGCCACATCACTTCCAGGCTATCCATCCGCGCCGCGTCACCCAGCCCGAAATGCACCCTGTCATCCATGCTGGATTGGTACCCCCGGTACGGGGTGTGGTAGATGTACTGCTGTTGTCCCCCGGCCACGAGGCGCAGCGTGGACCCCAGTCCCTGCGTGTTGGGCGCCTCCCCCTCGAGCACGATCTGCAGATAGTGACTGGTGTCGCCCGGCGGCCGGACGTTGTGGTACACGAACGCAGGAGCGTCGATGTTGTTGACCACCAGGTCCAGCCGGCCGTCGTTGTCCAGGTCGCCGTAGGCGGCGCCGTACGAGAAGCTCGGGCGGTCCAGCCCCCAGGCAGTGGTCTGGTCGCTGAACGTCAGATCGCCCTCGTTGCGGAACACGTAGTTCGAGGCATGGTAGCTGTGCAGCGCCGCCAGAAGCTCCATCCCTCGTTGACGATCCGCAATCTGGCGTATGGGGTGCATCTGTTTCTGGAAATCGTAATCGATGGTGGCTTTGGGATAGCCGTTCGTGATGTGGATGTCCTTGTAGCCATCGTTATCCAGATCGATGAACAGGGGACTCCAGGTCCAATCGGTGTAGCCGACACCGGCCAGGTGCGCGATCTCGCTGAAGCGGACATCGCCGTCGTGCGTGACCCCGGCATTCAACTGCAGCGAGTTGGTACTGTAGTCATAGTCAAACCCTCGGCGGCGCATCCCCATGAAGCCAGCGTACGTCAAGGCGCCAGTCATCCGTTTGCGTTCCCGCAGGTCTTCGGGCACCATGTCCGTCTGCAGCACATCGAACCAGCCGTCGTTGTTGAAATCGGCGATATCCACGCCCATCCCCGCAAAGCTCGTGTGCTTGAGCCAGGCATTAGCCTTGTCGGTGAATGTGCCATCCCCGTTGTTGGGATACAGGACGTCGTTTGGTGTGTCGTCGTTGGAGATGTAGAGGTCGGGCCATCCGTCCCGATTCAGATCGGCGACGGCAACGCCGAGTCCATACCCGACCTGCCGCACGATCCCGGCTTCCGCGGACACGTCTGTAAACGTCCTGTCGCCGTTGTTGCGATACAGGCGATCGTGGCTCACCGAGCTCTCACTGCGGACGCCCGCCGGGTGGCGTTCAGCCTCGGCGCGCGCAAACCCCCCGGGATCGTTGGTGAGCAGAAAGAGATCGAGATCACCGTCCCGGTCGGAATCGAAGAACGCGCCGTGGGTGCTGAAGCCGGTGTCCGCGATCCCATAGGCCGCCGCCGCCTCCCGAAAGGTCCGATCCCCGTTGTTGAGGAACAGCAGATTGACCCGCTCTTCCGGTGCGGACCATGCAGGGCCGGACACGGCGACGTAGATGTCGAGGTACCCGTCGCTGTTGAGGTCCACCATGCTGGCCCCGTACGCCCAGCCGTCGGTCCCCACCCCCGCCGACTCCGTGATGTCCTCGAACCGCATGTCCCCACGATTCAGGTACAGACGGCTCGAAACCATGTTGCCCGTCAGATAGATGTCCGCAAGACCATCATTATCGATATCGCCGACGGCTACCCCTCCGCCGTTATAGACAAGAGCGTCGATTTCCACATTCGCGGAGTCATCGGTGGTGATGGTATTGGCGAACGTGATGCCGGTCCGATCCGATGGCAGGAGCGTGAACAGGGGCGCAGCGCGTTCCTGGCGACCGCAACTCGCCAAGCAGAGAAGAGACACAAAGAGCAGGTATCGATGAGCGATGTTCATAGATATTACGTAGAGGTTGCCCCGGCCGTGACCTGCCGCTCCATGGCGCTGACGGCGCCGGCTAGCAATCACGCGGTGGAGCTATGGGAAGGGCGGCCAGCTTTGATGGATCACATCCCCTCGGGCGCTTCAGCGCTGTCGCCGGCGTCACCACCTTGCAGGGAGCGGCGATACGGTCCGGAATGCGGCATCGGCTGGTTCTCGTACAGGTCGTCCGGATCTGCGGCGGCGAGATCGACGAGGAAACGGCTCAGCCGCTCCACGACGGCAGACGTATATCGTTCGCCTTTCTGCTGACTCGCCGCGCCGGGGTCCCCAATCCCCGTGTCGGTCGACACCTGCGCCCATTGCCGCGGCGCCCAGGCCCACCCCTCGCGAAACGCCGCGATGCGGAAGCGCCGTTCCTTCCCCTCGCCCGCCTCGGACAGAGGACGTACGAGCGCCGGCGCAATGTGCAGCATGATGCTGGTCTCCATCTCGCCCGCGTGATCGCCGAGATCCTCGAAGTAGTCTCCTGCGTCCACGACCTGGTACCAACTCGTCACGCAGAGGAAGATCTTCACGCGTGGCTGGAGCTCTCGGATCGTCGAACGGAAGTCGTTGCCCCCGTGCCCGTTGAGGATCACCAGCTTGCGGACGCCTTGGCCCTCGAGGCTCCGCGCGAGGTCGCCCAGAACGGCGGCCTGCGTGCTTGGGTAGAGGTTGAGACAGAAGGGGATGTCGAGCTGGCCCGTCTGCACGCCGAAGGGGAGGATCGGCAGCACCACGACCCGCGCGCCGGCGTCCCAGGCCAGCCGGGCGGCCTCGGCGGCGATGTGCTCGCACTCGAAGTTGTCGGTGCCGTACGGCAGATGGTAGTTGTGAGCCTCCGTCGCGCCCCAGGGGAGTACCGCGACATCGTACGCCATCTCCCGAACGGTCTTCCACGTCGTCTCTGCGAGAATGTACGGCCTGGCGGGCATCGTTGTGGGCTCCTGGCTTACGCTGTGTCGGGGTGCGAGCCGGAGATCGGTCGCCGGAAAAGAACCGCCTCCTCCAGAGCCGTTGCGTGCTCGTCGGACAGCCTGCTCGCGGCCGCCCGATCGACGATCACGAATGCGTTGCGATGCATCTGGATCATCGATGCGGGCGCGGACGCCGTGAGCGGACCTTCGACCGCCGCCTGGATCGCGGCTGCTTTTTGGTCTCCGCAGGCCATGAGGAGCACGTCCTGCGCTTCCAGGATCGTCCCGATGCCCATCGTGATCGCGTGGCGCGGGACTTCGTCAATCGAGCGAAAGAAACGGGCGTTGTCCTCCCGCGTGGCCCGCGAGAGCGTTTTCACCCGAGTGCGGGACCCGAGTGATGAGCCGGGCTCGTTGAAGGCAATGTGTCCGTTGGCGCCGATTCCCAGCACCTGGAGGTCGATGCCCCCTGAGCGCTCGATCTCTGCTTCATACCACTGACAATGAGCTTCGATCTCCGTTACCATACCGTCCGGGATGTGGACGAACCGGGGGTCCGCGTTGATGTGGTCGAAGAAGTTTTCCCGCATGAAGCGGTGGTAACTCTGCGGATGGTCCGGGGGCAGCCCGACGTACTCGTCCAGGTTGAAGGTGGTCACCTTCGAGAAGTCGAGCCCCTCATCCGCATGCATCCGGATCAGCTCCCGGTACAGACCCAGCGGTGTGGACCCGGTCGCGAGACCGAGCACCAGGCTTGGCTTCTTGTGCAGCCGATCCGCCACCAGCCTGGCGGCCTCCTGGCTCACGGCTTCGTAGTCGTCTTTGATGATGACGAGCATTTCAGCTCACTTTCGCGGACTCGACGGCGAGTGGGGCGTGGCGATGGAACGCGGCGGCTCGCCAACGGTTCACGGCCGCCAGCGTGATCCGCGGCGGCAAACATCGGCTGAGGCCGGGATCTTCCGGAACCCGGTGATCGTGCGCCCCGGGGCTACGGGAAACGAAATCAGAGGCAAGCCAAGGCGTGCAAGCTCCGCGTCTCGGTCCCCGCACGGGAACGGGTCCGGGAACATCGACCCGCACAATGCTGCGAGGTGCAGTCACCCTCTTGAGCCGCCCCCCCGCAGCGGCATCGCCAGCGCGCCGCCGCTCGCAGAGTGACGCCACGCCGATCCGCCAGCATCGATAACGCCGTCTGAGGGATTCTGCACCGACCATACACCAGCGAAATTTCCGTGTCAAGGATGCACTGGCCGCATTTCTGACGATCAAGTACGGTTTGGCGGCGTGATGGCCGTCAAAGATTGGCTTGACTGCCATCGCTGTCTCAGCCACTTCGCGGGGGCAACCAGTCAATGGACTGCACACGCCGGTTCATACACGACGCCCGGAGCACACCACAAGCCCGAGGCCGATCGGCTTTCCCTACCGACAGCGCCGTTCAATGGAGTATCGTCTCAGGTCCCCGCTTTGCCCACCACGATCCGCGGATACGACCCCACCATCTCGTTCAGTTCGCGGATCGTCGTGGAGAGCAACGTGTCCAGCTCATCTACCACCTGGGCGATCTCGGTCTCCAGCTCCCGCAACCGCAGCATCTCCCCCTCGGTGGGCCGCGACGCCATCCCGGTCACAGAACGCAACAGCGACCGCAGCTCCTCCCGCAACCGCGGCGCCTGACGATAGCCGAGTCCCGGAATGGGATAGGTGAGGCGGTCCTTGAACGCAGCGATCTCCTGCAGCGCCGCCTTGCACGCCGTCTTCACGCTGTCCCAGCCACCCTCGCTCGACGCTTCCAGCGCGTCCACCAGCCCGTTGATCTGGCGCTCCAGGCTGTTGGTGGCTCCGATCACTCCGTTCACCCGTGAGGTGAGATCGCGCAATGTGATTGCCACATCGCGCTGAGCCTGATAATCGGCTGCTGAGAGGTCGATGCGCGGGTCGCCTTCCACCCGCACCGTCGTCTGGAGCTCATGGTCCCCCGCCTTGAGCGTGACAGTGTACTCGCCCGGGGAGACCAAGGGACCGCGCCCGCCGAACCTACCGCCCCCACGCTCACCGGGAACTGGCTCGGGACCCTCGTGCCGCAGATCCCACACAGTCCGGTTCACGCCAGCCGTGGTGTCCGCATTCCGCAGCTCCCGAACCGTGTGCCCGCTTTGGTCAGCCACCGTGAGGACAACAGGCTCCTCCGGCTTCTCCTTCAGGTAGTAGTTGACATACGCACCGTACGCTGGATTCCGCGCCCGGTAGGTGCGCTGCCCCAGCGAGGCGTCACGGCTTCCCATCTGCCACCGCACTGCGGGCCGCACATCAAACAGATGGACATCCTTCTCCAGTGCCCCCGCGAGCTGCTGCAACGGGCCGATGTCATCCAGGATCCAGGCACCCCGGCCGTGGGTGCCGATGATGAGATCGTTCTCCCGCGGGTGCACCTGGATGTCCCGCACCGAGACCGGCGGGAGGTTGTTCCGAATCGACACCCAATTCTTGCCGCCGTCCCACGACGCGTAGACGCCCCGCTCCATTCCGACGTACAGCAAGTCGGGGTTCTTCAGATCTTCACGCACCACCTTTACGTAGTCATCCTGCGGCAGCCCGGCGTGCAGTTGCTTAGACCGACGACCGAACTCGGTGACCTTGAAGGCATAAGGACCGAAGTCGTCCATGCGGTGCTGGTCCACCGCGATGTACGCGGTGCCCGCGTCGAAGCGCGATGCATCGATCTTGGCCACCCAAGCGAATTCAGGTAGGCCGCGGACGTTCTTCGTCACCTCCGTCCATGCTTCCCCGCCATCCTGGGTCACCCAGATCTTCCCGTCGTCGGTGCCCGCCCAGATGACGCCCGCCTGGAGCGGAGATTCCGCGATCGTGAGTATCGTCGTGTGGAACTCGGCAGCGGTGTTGTCCTGATAGATCTGCCCGCCGCTCGTCTGTTGTTTGCTCTCGTCATTGGTCGTGAGATCGGGACTGATCTCCTGCCAGGAATGACCGTAGTCGGTGCTCTTGAACACCACGTTGCCGCCGATATACACCGTTCCGGGATCGTGCGGCGAGATATGGATTGGCGAATCCCAGTTGAAGCGGTACTTGTGTCCCACCATGGCGTCACCCGCGGAGCCGATCTTGTTGGGGTAGGGATGGATCCGTCGAGTACCGCCCGATCGCATGTCGGTGAGCATGAAGACCCCGCCCTGGAGATCGGAGTAGATGAGGTGAGGCTGGTTGGGGACCGGTATCGCATAGAACCCGTCACCTCCACTCACGCTATACCAATCGTCCTTGAGAATGCCGGCGTTGTGGGTCGTTCGGCTCGGCCCGCACCAGCTGCCGTTGTCCTGCAGCCCGCCGCACACGTAGTAGGGTCGCTGCAGGTCGTAGTAGATGTGGTAGAACTGGGCCAGGACCACGTTGTTGATGACGTCCCAGTTGTCCCCACCGTCGTAGGACACCTGGAATCCCCCATCGCTGCCGCTCAACACCCGATCGGAGTCCATGGGATCGATCCACAGCGCTTGATGGTCACCGTGCACGCCACCGCCGATGCTCTCGAAGTCGCCGCCACCGTCGATGGACTTGTACAGACCACCCGACAGCGAGTACACCACGTTGGGATTGTTGGGATCGACGCGAATGTCGCTGTAGTAGAACGGTCGGAAGTTGATTCTGGGATTGTCGTACACCTTCTCCCAGCTCTCGCCGGCGTCGTCCGAACGGAACAGGACTCCCTCCTCCTTTGCTTCCGTGATCATGTACACCACGCTGGGATCGCTCTGGGACACGGACACGCCAATACGTGCCATGGGACCTTTGGGGAGTCCCTTGGTCATCTCCGACCATGTCTGCCCGCCGTCGGCGGACTTGTACAGCGCGGTCTCTCCACCGCCGTCGTCAAACCGCCACGGGCGCCGGCGGAAGGTCCACATCCCGGCGTACAGGATGCGGGGGTTCGACCGATCCATATCCATTTCGGAGCAACCGGTGTCGTCATCGAGGTACAAGACCTTCTGCCATGTTGCCCCACCGTCCGCCGTCCTGAACACACCGCGCTCGTCGTTCGGCCCCCATGCGCGTCCCATCGCGCACACGAACGCCACCTCGGGATCAACGGGATGCACCACGATCCGCTTGATCCGCTCGGTACCATCGAGACCGAGATGCATCCAGCTCTTGCCACCGTCGGTGGACCGGTATACGCCATTACCGTACGAGGTGCTGTTTCGCGGATCGGCCTCTCCGCTGCCCAGCCACAACACGTTGTGATCCGACGGCGCCAAGGCCAGGGCTCCGACGGAGTACACCGGCTGGTCGGTGAACTGGGCCTCGAAGGTGATGCCGCCGTTCACGGTCTTGAACACGCCGCCGTCGGCACCGCCGACCCAAAATGTGAGGGGATCGCCGGGGACACCTTCGATCGCGGACACGCGGCCGCCCATGTTGGCCGGTCCGATTTCGCGCCAGCTCAGGTTACGCAACGCGTCGGCGATGGGGTCAGACCCGGCCTGCCCCAGCGCCGGCTCGCTGACAATGCTGGTAGCCAGTGTTGTCAGGCCGAACAGAACGAAGCGATATGTGATGGATCGCATGATCTACTCCCGAAGCGGAGGTGAATTGGTGCAATATCCGCTCGGATGCAAACCCGGGGAAGGTCGCGTCGCTGAACGAACAGTGTCCGTTGTGCGTAGCCAATACAGGCAGCTGCTGCGGGGAGATCTCGTCAACGCGGACCCGAGGACGGCAAGCTCGTCATGACACACGCCTCCGAACGGCCCCTATCCAGAGCGCTTGGGCTGTTTCCCGCCACCAACATCGTCATCGCCAACATGATAGGCGCCGGAATCTTCACGACCTCGGGGCTCCTGATTCAGCAGCTGGGCAATCCGACCCTCATGATCGCCTTATGGGTGGGAGGCGGGATCCTCGCGCTGTGCGGCGCCCTCTGCTACGGCGAGCTCGGTGCGGCATTGCCCCGGGCCGGCGCCGAATACGCCTATCTCTCCACGCTGTTCCACCCGATGCTCGGCTTTCTCACGGGATGGGTGTCCTTCTTCGTCGGCTTTTCGGCACCGCTGGCAGTGTCGTCCCTGGGGTTCAGTGAGTACCTGGCCAGGGCCTTTCCGCAGCTGATCCAGTGGAATCATCCCGAACTCGTGAAACGGTCTCTCGCGATTGCCGTTATCGTCGCCTTCATGCTCGTCCACCTCAGAGGCATCGAGTTCGGCTCGAGAGTTCAGAACTACCTCACCGTGGGCAAAGTCCTGCTGATAGCAGGGCTCATCGTTATCGGATTCTCGATCGGCACGGGGAGTCTCGGGAACTTCCGTCAGGGTGTGGACCCCAGCTTCGGCGTGGAGGGGTGGAAGAGCATCGGCCTGTCTCTGATGTGGATCATGTTTGCCTACAGCGGGTGGAATGCTGCGGCCTACATCGGCTCCGAGATCAGGCATCCTGCAAGAAACCTGCCTCGCTCCCTGCTCCTAGGTACCGGTCTCGTCATGCTCCTCTACTTCTGCCTGAATCTCCTCTACGTGTACGCTGCGACTCCCCAAGAGCTGAACGGCGTCATCGCGGTGGGTGGACTCGCCGCCTCAAACTTGTTCGGCGCTTCCATGGAGACGGCTGTCTCCATTCTGATATCGTTTGCACTGCTCTCCTCGATCAGTGCCCTCATCATCCTAGGACCGAGGGTATACTACGCGATGGCCAAGGATGGATACTTCTTCAAGATGGTCTCCGAGGTCCATCCGGTCTTCCGCGTCCCCTCCAAGTCGATAATCCTCCAGTGCCTGATCGCGATCATCATGATGATGTCAGGGACGTTCGATCAGATACTGACGTATATGGGATTCAGCCTGGGAATCTTCCCAATTGTGGCAGCCATCGGCGTCTTCAAGCTGAGACGCACCGCAGGCACCACCTACAGGATGCCATGGTACCCTGTTGCGCCAGTGATATTCATCCTCGTCAGCGTACTCATACTGCTATTCGCCTATCTCGAGCGGCCTGTGGAATCATCCATTGCGCTCCTCACGGTCGCACTTGGTTTACCGCTGTACTGGATGTTCACCAAGACCAGGCAGCAGGGAACGCGTGGGTGATCCGGTTACGCTGGCGCGGGCCGAACAATCCCTGGGTGCGACCACCTGAACGTGGGTCACGAGGACAAGAACAATGAGACGCGCATTCAGGATCAGTTGGACGACGTCACTGTTGTTCGTGAGCTTGTCAGTGCCCGTCTGTTTGGCACAGGAATTGACCCAGCGCGAGACTCTCGATAGTCGAGTGCGGAGATACCTCGACGGGCACAGATACGCCTGGCGAGACATGAACATTTCCGAATCGGACGGGAAGGTGCTCTACGATCTCGTCGTCGAGAACGGCTACACGAAAGCCCTGGAAATCGGAACGTCCACCGGGCATTCTGCAATCTGGATCGCCTGGGCGCTCAGCAAGACGGATGGGAAGTTGATCACGATTGAGATACACGAAAGACGGTACAAGCAGGCGCTGGAGAACTTCCAGGAGGCCGGCCTCAGCGGCTACATAGATGCGCGACTTGCCGACGCGCATGAGCTGGTGCCGGAGCTCCAGGGACCCTTCGACTTCGTGTTCGTGGATGCGGACAAGGACTGGTATGCCAGATACCTGAGAATGCTCCTGCCCAGGCTGGAGGCCGGTGGATGCTTCACGGCACACAACGTTTCGGGTTGGCGGATGAGGGGCATAGCCGAGTTCTTCGAGGAGCTGGAGGCCGCCGGCTTGGAAACCGAGATCGTCCGGTCAAGCCGCTCGGGGATCTCCGTCAGCTGCAAGAGGCCGTGACCCGTACTAGACACGGCGTCCGGTGCTGATTGTTTGGCACTGCGTGCTGGGCTCTTCCCTGCCGACCTCGCGCACCCCCTAGAACCAAGCACCCAGCACCCAACACCTGCAGTGAAGGCAAACCGCAGGGCGCAGAGGTGCCCGCCGGCATGCGGCGGTACGGCGTGCCTGCTAGCTCAACCTCGGTTGCACTCCACTAGTGTTGGCTGCTCACCTCCTTACCGCTCCCTAAGGTACATCAGCTCTCCGCCTACGATGGTATAGACGACTTCGGTGGAGAGGATCTCCTCTTCCGGGATCGTCATGATGTCCTTGGACAGCACGGTGATGTCCGCCAGCTTGCCGGGCGTGAGCGATCCCTTGATGTCCTCCTCGAACCCCGCGTACGCGCCGCTCAGCGTGTAGGACTTGAGGGCCTCCTCCCGGCTCATGCGCTGCTCGGGGTAGAACACCGTCCCGTCCTTGAGCTTGCGGGATACCGTCGCGTAGAAGCTGGCAATCGGGTCAACATCCTCGACCGGCGCATCCGTGCCGTTCGTGACGACGGCACCCGACTTGAGCAGGCTCTGCCACACATACGCCCCCTCCCGGGCGCGCTGCTCACCCAGCCGCGGAACCACCCACGGGCCGTCGGAGGTGGCATGGATGCCCTCCATCGAGGCGATCACGCCGAGTTGGGCGAACCGTGGGATATCGTCGGGATGGAGATGCTGGGAGTGCTCGATACGCCAGCGGAGGTCGGTCTTGTCGGGGTTTGCCTTGAACGTCCGCTCGTAGAGATCGAGGACCTCGCGGTTGCCCCGGTCGCCGATGGCGTGGATGCAGAGCTGGAATCCATGCAGCGCAGCAAGCCGGGCGGTTTCCTCAATGCTCTCGATGGTACTCGTATTGAGACCGGAGCTACTGGGCAGATCGCTGTACGGCTCCAGGAGCCACGCACCATGGGAGCCCAGCGCGCCGTCGATGCTCCGCTTGATGGCGCGGACGGTCAGTCGGTGATCTCCGTAGTTGATCATCCGGTAGTCGGGTAGCTGCTGGGCCAGGCGCTGGTTGGAACCACTTACCATCACCCATAGCCGGACACCCATGCTTCCGTCGTCGACCATCTGCCTGAAGAGGTCGATGGTTTCGAACCCGGACCCGGCATCCTGAAAGCTGGTGATGCCCTTTGATAGGACCTCTTCGACCGCCAGCTCCGCGACCCGCCGCGGGTCCGCTGCCGTGGCACCGCGCCTCGCACGACCCAACAGACCGGACGCCGTTTCGCGAAACGCCCCAATGGGCTCGCCGTTCGCGTCCCGCACAATCTGGCCGCCCGGCGGGTCCGGCGTATCGCGCGTGATGCCGGCCATCTCCATTGCCTTGGCGTTGGCGAAAGTGGCGTGCCCGCTTGCGTGCGTGAGCACCACGGGGTTCTCAGACGACACCGCGCTCAACGAGTGGTGCGTCGGCAGGCCGTCCACATTGGGAGTCGGCGTCTTGTCCCACTTCTCTTGATGCCACCCGCGACCGCGAATGAGCTGACCTGGTGGGGCATCGGCAACCGCGGCCGCCACCATGGAGACGATCTCGTCCCAGTTCGCCACGTGCATCAGGTCAAGCTGCATCTTGGCCCGGCCGATCCCCATGAAGTGCCCGTGGCTCTCGATGAAGCCGGGGATGGCCAGCTTGCCTCTGAGCTCGATGACCGCGGTCTCGGCTCCAATGAAGGCGTTGATGTCGTCGTTCGTGCCGACGGCGAGGATGGTGTCCCCCTTGACGGCAATCGCCTCAGCCTCAGGCATGGCGTCGTCCACGGTCACGACCTTGCCACCTCGGAGGACCAGATCAGCGGGGACCTGGGGTAATCCGGTGGAGGTAAGACCGAGCAGACCCGCCATAACGCCGACAGAGTAGCTAAGGAATCGTCGTTGACGACCGAGGAATGCAGCCATGGCAATCTCCCGATGCTAGCGTAGAGGTCTTCCTGTGCAACATGCGGCTCGGGAGGGAGCCGCGCGAGGGCGTTCACGCCCTGTCAGCCAATCTGCCCCTTCCCCCACCCTTCCCACCAGCGCCAGATCAGTACGAAGGCGATGATGTTAAACACCAGGCCTACCAGGCCTCTCTCCGGATCGAGCACTCGAAATGACGTTAGCCCCAGAGCGCCCGCTCTGGAGCCGTAGCCGTACAACTCATACGTCACGCGTAGAGGGCAGCCAGGCCTGTCAGGAGCTGTAGCAGCGGCGAAAGGACCAAGACCGCGATGCTTGCCAGCACGGGCCAATGGAGCCCTCGTGTGGCCCAGTGCATCTCACATTCCTTAGATCAGATCCATCGTCCTGCCGCAGCTCCTACTCCCAGGCCCTCCGAATCGGGTGCGCCTCGGTATTGAACACCACCGAATCGAGGTCGAGGGTTTCCGCGGGCGCGAACAGCAGATAAGCGTACTTCAGGGTCTCGGCAAGGAAAAAGCTCTCCATCGCGTCGGCCTTCTCCTTGGCAATCACATCTCTGAGCGCCGCGAAGCCGGTCTCCGTACGGCTATGCTCGACGATGCTCTCAAACATCGTCTTCCCCATCTCCAGATATCGCTCTTCACCCGTGAGCCGATACAAGTAGTACGCGGACTCCATCGCTTCAGGCCGCAGGAAGTACGCGGTATGCAACGGCTCCATCGTCGTGTAGTCGAGCTGCTCCGGCTCGATGCCAAACGTGGTCCACATCCGGAAGCACGATTCCATCAGCCGCTCGGCCCGGTCCAGGTCGCCCCCCAGCGCCAGCACCGCCGGCATGAAGGCGTCCAAGGCACCGAACTGCGTGGCGGTGCGGGCCCCGGTGTGCATGTCAGCGTGACCGTACCAGAAACCGGAGGCAACGTCGTCCGCCAGGTAGCGGTTCACCGCAGCAATGCTCTGCTCCCACATCCGCCGGAAGTCCTCGTCCCCAAACAGCAGCCAGGCCTTGAGCAGGTACTCGTAGTAGGAGTCGATCATTCCGCTGACATGACTGTCGGTGTTGTGCCACTCGCCGGTCTCCACATCGATGGTCGCGCCCACCAGTCCGATCTCGGACCTGCGTTGGAACAGCGCTACGACGGCCTGCTTCGCGGTGTCATAGTAGATCGGATTCCCGGTGAGCTTGCTGAGGGTCCCGAACTCCAGCATGAGCGTCCCGATCTCCGCCGGATTGTTCACGGGCCACTCTCTCTCACCGCTGTGCAGGTTCACCCGCACGTACGGCATGCCGGTCCTGGAGTCAAAGGCTGGGAGCAGTCGATCAGCCAGCTCCACCGCCAAGCCGAGAAACCGCACATCGCCGTCCATCTGATACGACGAGAGGAGACCTCCTAGGTGTCGGATCGTTATCTCGAATACCTGCACGAAGAAATCTTGGTCGAACGATAGGTTCTCCAGGACCAACTGCTTCGCTTGCTCCGCTTCCTGGTCGAGGCCCATAAGCAGCATCGTGTCAAACGCATCGAGGGGCGTCATGTAGAGGGAGTGCTCGTACCAGTCTCGGTAGCTCCGGCTGAGGGGTTTCAGCTGGTCGTGGCCCCAGGCATACTGTTTGTAGCCCTCCCAGGCATGGAGAAACTCAGCCTTGACCCGCTCGGCCATCACCGCTTTGTCGATCTCGGGCATTCGCCGGCTACATCCCCACGGGGTGCCGGCGAGCAGCGCGGTGAGCGTGACCACCAGGATGATGCGTTTCATGTGCGATACCCTGTGCGTAGGAGTGCCAACCCTGCGGGCGCGGCAGCAGGGACAATATGACCGCGCTGCGTGATTCTCAAATCGGTTCCGCGCGGCCCGCAGGGAGGCTGGACCAGCCGGTATGAGCCTGCAGCTCTCGGGACGGACTCACGGCTGATGGGGCAAGTCTCGGATCACGCGCGGGCCATCGGGGTAGATACGGGCCTGACACGAGCGGATGATAGGTAAGTCCGACTCGAACACTCGGCATTATCGGCCTCCCGTGCCGGGATTGATTTTGCTGACCAGAACGTGTCCATTTTACGTGTTTTGGGCGCAACGTCAGCGCCACGGGCGTCGTCGCGATGATCGCCGTCACTTCTGCACCGCTCCAGTTGCTGGGAGAGAGTAGCGGCAGGTGAGTAGGAACCACAGGGAGATGAAGCAGGAGTCTCCATTGCACGCATCCCGCGCCTCACCGGCGGGGCACCGTGCACCGGACTACGCCCTGGGCGTGGACCGCCGGGGTGACACCGTGTGGCCAGCCACAGCCAAGGGTTGAGCCGGGGCGTGGGACACTGGACCCCGAGCCCACCAGGCTCATAGTGACTCGACGAGTCCAGCGGCGAGGAATGATGACGGGGGGCGGCATGACGGCGAGTAGCATGAGCAAGACAGCGCAAGCGTTGCCGAGAGTAGATGTCGAGGGGCTGACTCAGGGCGAGCGCGAGGAGCTCACGAGGCTGGGCATCCTGTCCGAAGAAGGGTCAGTGCAGCCCTACGTCCCTCCTCCGATCCATCAGGAACGACCGCCGATTCCAAAGCAGGCCGTCCACGTTCCTACGGTTCTCAGCGAGGCATACGAGTACGCCCGACCGTCGTCCTTCTCGCGGGCCCTGCGCCTCGACATCGGCGATTTTACGGTAGTCCTCGTCTCCGGCACCGCAAGCGTGGACGAGGAGGGGAATACNNGAGGAGGGGAATACCGTCCACGTGGGTGACTTTCGAGCCCAGTGCTGGAGGACCTACCGGAACATCAGCACGATCCTCGACACCGAGGGAATGAGCTGGCATGACGTCGTCCGCACCACGTGCTACCTACGCGATATCGAACGGGACTACAAGGACTTCAACGAGGTACGCACAGCGTTCTTCCGGTGGATGGGGCTCGAGCCCCTGCCCGCCAGCACGGGCATTCAGGCACGCCTATGTCGGGATGACCTGTTGGTTGAAATCGAAGCCATCGCTGTTGCCCGCGGCAACGTAGGGAGGTGAACATGGGAGCTTGCTCGTGCGTTCTTGAGTTGATACGCGCTTCCCTAGAGCGGAAGCTCCACCTCTTCCTGTCCCCACTACCACAAGGTGACCATGGATACCTGGAGATCTAGCGGCGCATTCTCGGAACCAGCGCCGGTCAGACTGGTGGATCGGGGAGCCAAGCCCGAGGGAACGGTCCTGAACGTCCTAGGAGTGCATGTAGGCGGCCATGAAGTCGTCATCATGGCGGGACCGTGCGCGGTGGAGAGTCCAGAGCAGCTGCTGACGACGGCGCAGGCCGTCAAGAGCAGTGGTGCCAGCGTCCTACGAGGGGGCGCGTTCAAACCACGCACCTCACCATACAGTTTCCAGGGTTTGAAGGAGGAAGGCCTGGAAATGCTGGCATGGGTCCGGCAGGAGACGGGTTTGCCCGTCGTTACCGAGGTGATGGATACGCGGCAGGTTGACGCGGTCTGCCGGCATGCCGATATCGTCCAGGTCGGCTCCCGCCACATGCATGACTACACTCTCTTGGAGGAGGTCGGGATGTGTGGCAAGCCGGTGTTGCTCAAGCGTGGCATGAGCGCCACACTGGAAGAGCTCCTCCTTGCCGCGGAGTACGTCCTCAAGCAGGGCAACGAGGATGTCATGCTGTGTGAGCGGGGCATCCGCACCTTCGAGCACTCTACGCGAAACACCCTGGACTTGAATGCCGTCCCCATGTTGAAGAAGCGCAGTCACCTACCTGTGATCGTCGATCCCAGCCACGGCACGGGGCATTGGTGGATGGTGCCGTGGATGAGTAAGGCAGCAGTAGCGGTCGGCGCTGACGGACTGCTGGTGGAAGTGCACTGCAATCCACAAGAGGCGCTGAGTGATGGACCGCAGTCCCTCCGGCCAGACAAGTTCTGCAGCATGATGACGGAGCTGCGAGAGGTTGCACAGGCCGTGGGGAGGCAGATCTCAGAACCACGCGCCGTCGCTGACTAGGCCGCCTGCCGAATCAGGACCTGGAGGGACAGCAGCAAGCGATGGGTGGACGCTCTGGGGTTGACGCACGCCGGGCGAGCATCACGCGACTCTTCACGGTCGTCTCCGTCATTCTTCTTTCCACCACATTCTCGCCATCGGTCGATTTCCAGCGTCCGCACGATCTGATCGTAGTGCAAGTCTCCGCGGAAGCGAAACCGGAGTACCAGGAGGAGAAGCGACTGCATACGCCGATGGACAGGTATGTAGATGGCACCCGGATCGTACTGCTGCCTGCATCTGGCGCCGAGCCGGTCGTGCTGACACCGGAATTCGCTGCCGCTTGCGACCCAGATGTCTCATTTGACGGGAAGACCATTCTCTTTGCCGGCAAGAAGAGCCCGGATGATTCCTGGCAGATCTGGAGGATGAATGCCGACGGGTCCGAGAAGGTGCAGATCACTTCGGGCCAAGACCACAGCATTGCTCCAGTGTTTGCCGGAAACCGCTTCTATCTGAACGACTCCCAGCCAACGCCCCAGATCATTTACACCGGTACGGCGCACGGCTGGAAGAACGAGCAGGCAAGCGGCCCCGCCTTGGCGTTGTATGGTACCGACCTGGAGGGCAGGACAGTCCGTCGGCTGACCTTCAATCTTCACAGCGATTTCGCGCCCGATGTTCTGCCGAGTGGCCGCATTGTCTTCACCAGCTGGCAGCATTACGGAGATCGACATCAGCCCGACGGCCTTTTTGCCCTCATGGGGGTCAACATCGACGGCACCGACCTCATGCCCTTCTACGGCAATCATGAACCGCCCCCATACAAGGGTATGGTCCACGCATCCGACTTCGATGACCGGGTTTACTTCGTTGAATCGGATCGGTCTACCTGGCTGGGGGGCGGGGACATTGCCTACGTGTCTCGGCGTCGACCGTTGCACTCCTATCGGCAACTGAGCCATGACCCCGAAGGGCTGTTTCATAGCCCCTGTCCCCTCCCGGATGGCGGACTGATCGCGTCGTATCGCCCAGAGGCGCCAGATGCGGTGTTCGGGGTGTACCGAATCGATCCCGAGTCTGGCAGACGACAGGAGAAGATATTTGAGGAAGCGGGCTGGCATTCCATTGACGCACAGGTGCTCGCCTCGCATCCCACCGTACCGGGCCGTTCCAACTGGTTGATTCCGGGTTCTACGACCGGTGTGTTCTATTCCCTGAATAGCTACAGATCGGACCTGGCTGAAGGAGACGATATCGCATCCGGGACCATCAAGCACGTTCGTGTCATCGAGGGAATACCGCTAAGGGAGAGAGCCACCCTGTCGCAGTATCAGCACGAGGACAGGCAGAACCCAGGTCTAGAACCTTACTCTGCTTCGGCTTTCGGTGCCCGACGTTTACTCGGCGTGGGTCCGGTGGAGGAGGATGGGTCGTTCCACATCCGGGTTCCGGCCGAGATACCGATCACGTTCCAACTCCTGGACGAGAACTACCTGGCGCTCCGTACGCAGCGAGCCTGGACTTGGGTGATGGGGAATGAGAATCGCGGCTGCATCGGCTGTCATGAGAATCGGGAGCTATCGCCTCCTAACAGGATGGTCGCTGCGGTCATCAAGCCTCCGGTGGAACTGACCCTGCCGCCAGCGCGACGCCGAACCGTGGATTTCCGCCACAACATCGCACCGATCATCGAATCCAAGTGCGCCACGGGCGGTTGTCACGTCGCCGCCCACGCAGAACCGAACCTTGCAACGGTGGTCCGGCGCCGCACACCCACGTCGGCATTCGACTCGGCCTACCAGACGTTGCTGGGTCCGATCAAAGGCCGGAGCGCTGAACGGTACCTCGTTCCGGGAAATGCCAGAGAGAGTCCGTTGATCTGGCTGTTGTTTGGCAAGAAGATGGCTTCCGGGCAGACACCCTACACCCGCGACATCACCCGGATGGCTTCCCATAACGTGTTGCAGCCGCGAGAGCGGATCTTGTTCATCGAATGGATTGATCTCGGCGCGCAATGGGATTCCCGTGCTGCGACCACCGTGGACCCGCCCTTAGAGGATTCATGAAACAGAACGTGAAGTCAGAGGGCATTGTGAACGACGCCACATACCGCCATGGCGCCCTCTGCGCAATTGTATCGATCTGCTGCTTCATTTTCACCCCGGAGCTGCGCGCCCAACAGGACTTGCCGAGACTGGTCGATGTCACTCAACAGGCGGGAATTACGTTTGTCCATAGTATCGGCGACGATGACATGGACAACATCATCGAGTCGAACGCTGCGGGTTGCGCCCTGTTCGACTATGACGGGGATGGCGATCTGGACGTCTATCTCATCAACGGTGCCTATACCCAAGGTCTCAGTAACGTGCGCGGACGGAGAAACAGGGGCAAGCTCTCCAACGCTCTGTATCGGAACAACGGTGACGGCACATTCACGGAGGTGACGTCGGAGGCCGGGGTCGGCGACAAGGGGATGGGGATGGGAGTATCGGTTGCCGACTACGATAACGATGGGGACCAAGATCTACTGGTCACGAACTATGGACCCAACGTGTTCTACCGAAACAACGGCGACGGGACGTTCACCGACATTACCCAGCAGGCCGGTGTAGAGAATGATCTCAGTGGGATTGGCAGTACGTTTTTCGATTATGACCTGGACGGGTACCTAGACTTATATGTCGGCAACTACCTGGAGTACGATCCCAATTACCGGTACTTCTATGCCGCCAGGCGGTTCCCCGGCCCGCTGGCGTATCATGGGCAGCCCGACGTGCTGTACCACAACAACGGTGACGGGACCTTCACCGACGTGACTCAACAGGCCGGCGTCTACAATCCGGAGGGGAGGGCGATGGGCGTTGTTTCCGGTGATATCGACGACGACGGCGACTGGGATATCTTCGTGCCCAACGATGGCATGTACAACTACCTTTACCGGAACAACGGCGACGGGACCTTCACCGATGTGGCAGTACGGACAGGCACTGCTTACGGACAAGCTGGGGAAGCCACCTCGGCCATGAGCGCGGAGTTCGCCGATATCGATCTGGATGGGCTCGTGGACATCGTCGTACCCGATATGGCATACAGCTGTGTGTACAAGAACACCGGTACCGGCTTTTTCCAGGAGATGAGTGCGCGCACGGGACTGGCGGCTGCCTGCGGGCAGTACACCAGCTGGTCGGCCAACTACTTCGATTTTGATCACGACGGGTACGGAGACCTGTTCATCACCAATGGGCACGCACACCGATTGATAGGGCAGGAGGACCTGCTGTTGATCAATGATGCCGGGAAGCGGTTCATCAACGTATCCCGTGAGCTAGGGCCGGATTTCCAGGAGAAATTCGTCAGTCGTGGATCGGCAGCTGGGGATTTCGACAACGACGGCGACGTGGATCTGCTGGTCATGAACATGAATGCGCGTCCCCGCCTGCTCCGCAATGACGGTGGCAATCGTAGAAACTGGATCATGATTCATCTGGTGGGCACCACCAGCAACCGAGACGCCATCGGCGCTCGAGTTCGATTGACCGTTGGGGAAAAGACGCAGACAAGATTGCGCGTGAGTAGCTCGGGCTACCTCTCGCAAGGTGATCACCGCTTGCACTTCGGCCTGGGCGATGCGACCCGGGTGGACAGAATTGAGATCCGTTGGCCCAGCGGTGAAGTCCAGATACTAGAGAACATCCAGGCGAATCAGGTGATAACGGTCACGGAACCATCACCCTGACGCGGATGAGCGGACATAAATCGTCCTAGCACTGGAACAGATCGCCCGATGGTGTGCTGCGGACTGGTCTGTGGAGAATGCCGCTGCCGCGGAAGGGAACCCAACGGAACGCCATAGGGAGACACGGATGAAGCGGCACGTCGCGGTCTTACTGCTGCCCATCATCACCACGGGGATCGCCGGGTGGGCGTCCATCGGTCAGGGACCTGGCGACCGTGTGTACGTCGGGGAGCGGGTATGCCGGCAGTGTCACCATCTGGCTGGAGATCGCGACCAATTCAACCCGTGGCGGCTGAGCAAGCACGCGAAAGCGTATGCTGCTCTATCCATGCCGGAGGCCAGACAGATCGCGGATTTGTCAGGGATAGACGCCGATCCTCACGAAAGCCCGATTTGTTTGGGATGCCATACGACAGCCTACAACGCGGAAGAATGGGAACGAGACGAGACGTTTCATCTTGAGGATGGCGTGCAGTGCGAGCTGTGTCACGGCCCGGGCAGTGAGTACGCGGATGCCGCGATCATGCAGGAGAGAGAGAAGGCCGTGCAGGCCGGACTCAAGATACCCGAGGAGCGTGATTGCCTGGTCTGCCACAAGGAGAAGGGCTCCCACACCGCGGTGTTGGAGGTCCGACCGTTCGATTATGAGGAAGCCTTTCGGACGATTGCGCATCGTGGCAGCGGTGGACCAACAGAGCCAGGAGAAGATACGCCGCCAACGGCGCCTCTTCCTGGTCGCAGATACGTCGGGGCTCTGGCATGCGCAGAGTGCCACAATGGAGCAGCGACCAACCGGGCATACGACAAGTGGCGCGTCACAGGGCACGCCCAGGCGTATGCCGTTCTCGGTACTGATCGAGCTGCGGTCATTGCGCAGGACATGGGAGTGTCCGGCAACCCGCAAGAATCGGCTCAATGCCTGGAGTGCCACACCACCGGTGCAGGAGAACCTGCGGGCCGGTTCACCGAGAGCTTTGATCCGGTCCAGGGTGTGCAGTGCGAGAGCTGTCATGGTCCGGGCAGCGAATACATGGCGGAAGCGATCATGCTCGATCCGGTAGCCGCTGCACAAGCCGGTTTGTGGGACGTAGATGGAGAAACATGTATCACGTGTCACACCGCAGGCATCCATGGGCAGGCGTTCGATGCCGACGCCATGTGGTCAAAGATCAATCATGCGAAGTGGGAAGAAGATCACTCAGCAGTTGAATACAAGACGCCCTTGAACCTTGCCATCACTCGGGATGGCACGCGCCTGTTTGTGACTTGCGAAGCCTCGAACAGCCTCATCGTGGTCGACGCGCAGACAGACGCAATCTTGGTGGAAGTCGAGATCGGTACCCAACCGCATTTTGTCACCTTCTCGCCCGACCAAACCCGGGCATACGTGAGCAACCGCGGATCCGACAATGTCTCCGTCGTTGATACGGACACCTATCAGGTTCTGTCCACCATCGACGTAGGTGATGAACCTCACGAGATGGCGACGAACGCAGATGGCACCATTCTATACGTGGCTAATGCCGGCACCTACGACGTTTCGGTGGTTGATCTCGCCGCAGGCAAAGAGGTGAAGCGGCTGGCTGCTTCCCGGGGCCCGTGGGGAGTCGCGCGATCGCCAGACGGGCGGTTCGTCTATGTCACGAACAATCTCCCCAGGTACGGTGCATTTCGCGCACCCCCGACGTCTGAGGTCACCGTCATCGAAACCACTCATTCGACCGTGACGCGGCGATCGACCGTTTCGGGAGCCAATCTCATCCAAGGAGTTGCCTTCGCACCAGGAGGGGAGTTCGCACTCGTGACTTTGATCCGGTCGAAGAACCTGGTGCCCATGACCCGGAATGAGCAGGGCTGGATCATCACCAACGGCATCGGCGTGCTCTGGCAAGACGGACGTGTGGATCAGCTACTGCTGGATGAGGTCAGTGACTTCTTTGCAGATCCGACGGACGTGGTCTTCTCACATGACGGCCGGTACGCCTTCGTGAGCGGCGGGGGTGTGCAGGAAATCGCGGTGATCGATGTGCAGAAGATGATCCAGGTCCTAGAACGCGCGACGCCGCACGAGCGGTCGGAGGTACTGCCCGATCACCTAAGTACGAGCGTGGAGTTCACGCTGAATCGGATTCCGGTGGGACGAAGCCCACGCGGCATGGCGGTTTCTCCCGACGGCAAATACCTGTTCGTCGCCGATGGATTGGATGACGCCATCTCGGTGATCGATATAGCAGCACGGGAGCGGGTCAGGGTGATCGATCTCGGTGGCCCGAGCACGATCACGGAGGCCCGGTCTGGCGAGCGGATCTTCCACAGCGCACAGCATACGTATGCGCGGCAGTTCTCCTGCCACTCATGCCACCCGGATGGCCATATCGACGGGATAACTTATGACATCGAACCGGATGGACTCGGCATCAATCCGGTCGACAACCGCACACTCCGCGGTATCAACGATACGGCGCCGTTCAAGTGGAAGGGCACCAACCCTACGTTACGACGACAGTGCGGCCCAAGGCTGGCGGCCTTCTTCACGCGTGTGGACCCCTTCACCGCCCAACAATCGGCTGCGTTGGACCGCTACATAGTCACGATCACCAGGCCGCCCAATCGCTACCGGAACGGCGATACCCTCACACCCGCACAGCGGCGGGGCAAACAGCTATTCGAGCGGCAATACGACAACTCCGGCAACCAGCTCGCACCGACCCAGCGGTGCGTCTCTTGCCATCCGCCGCCGTATTTCACCAATCGAAATGTCTACGATGTCGGTACCGCTTCCTGGTTGGACACGAACCAGAAATTCGACGTGCCGCACCTCAACAATATCTATGACTCGTCGCCCTATCTGCATGATGGGCGGGCGCAGTCACTGGAGGAAATCTGGACGGTGTACAACCCCCACGACAAGCATGGGCTCACCAATGATCTGACCAAGGATGAGCTGAACGATCTGATCGAGTTCTTGAAAACGCTGTGAGCGGGGAGTCAACGTGCGTCGCGCATTCCTGATCATTGTCACGTGCAGCTTTCCGATGCTGGATGGATGGTGTCAGTCAGATCCTCCAACTCCCGCCACGGGTGAGCCCTACGTCTATACCAAGTGGGAATCCTTTACCACGGAATCGACACACGGCGGCCTGATCAACGATCACATCTTCTACTTGGAAGCGGACGGGGACAGCCTGTGGATCGGGACCGAAGGCGGACTCGTCTTGTATGCAGACGGCACTTGGGAGAGTTGGACCGAGGAGGACGGGCTTCCCTGGAATGTCGTGATGGGTATCGCAAAGGACCCAAAGACAGGAGACCTCTGGCTCGCGCTGTTCGGGGAAGGCATCGCACGGTTCAGTGGGGGGCACTTTCAACATTTCACTCAGATGAACAGCGGCCTTTTGAACGACGTGTCGTACGGCATCGACGTCCAGGGTGACTACGTCTGGGTTGCCTCCACCGCCGGCATCAGCCGGTACAACCAAGTGACCGGTGAATGGGCCGTGTTCAACGAGAAACACGCGCCCATGGAGGAGGTATGGACCTACAACGTGTCAGCTCACGAAGACAAGGTGTACTTTGCCGTCTGGGGAGGAGGCATCCTAGAATGGGACGTGGCGACAGAGACCTGGACGGATTATGTGGATCCCGACAGGGAGATGGAGATCGATCTCTATCGTGACGACGGCTTGATCCATGTCATCACGACATCGGCATCGTACGTCGACAACGTGCTGTGGGCCGCCACGTACTTCGGATTGAGCCGCTACGATGGACGTGACTGGCGAGGCTACATGGACCACGACAGCGGTCTCCCCAGCAATTTCATCAATTTCGCCCTCGGTCGAAGCGGTACTTCCTGCTACAGCGCCACGGACAAGGGACTGGGCGTGTTGGCGGACTTCACCACCGATACCTGGGTCACCTATGCGCGGGACAGTGAGGACGCCGCGACCTGGACAGCGCACGTCATCGTGGAAGGGCAGGAAGTCAAGACGGTGCCCACCGACCTCGATCTGCCAAATCACTTCGTGCTCAGTGTGGTAATCCTGGGAGATGACGTATGGATCGGCACCGGCCATGGCTTGGCCCGGGGAATCGGGAAAGGCTACTACGAGGGATTACGATGAAAGGATGTGCCGTTGTTTTCGCAGTCACGGCGGTGGCGTCTCTCTGCACTCTTGGCACGACGGTGCACGCCCAGGTCGACACCGTGAAATCCGATACTGCTTCCTACGGCAGAACCCCTTGGGAGTATCGACCCTACAACCGATTTGAAAAGGCATACAAGGAGTTCTTTCTGGACGTGCTGGAGTATCACGGGTACGGGCGTCACATCCCTGAACCCGAGCACGTTGAGACGGTCAAGATAGGCTTTGTCGGCCCCATCATAGGCTCCGTTTCCGAGTCACTCGGCGGCCCGGAAGACATAGTGCTGAGAGTGAACCAGCGACAGATCCGATGGGACGGGTATCAGGCATCCCATCTTGCTCCCCTTGGGATAAAGATGCTTCAGGGCGCTCGACTCGCTGTGGAACAGGCCAATGCGAGGGGCGGCTACCGGGGGAGAATTCCGTATCAGCTAGTTATTCGAAACGACAACGGCAACTGGCGGTCTTCCGGACGGGAAGTCATCACGCTGGCCTATCAGGACAGCGTGTGGGCAATTCTCGGTACCGTAGATGGCGCCAATAGCCATATCGCCATTCGGGCTGCCCTCAAAGCAGAAATCGTCGTGATGAATACCGCGGATACCGACCCCACCTTCGTGGAAACAGCCATTCCGTGGGTGTTCCGCAATATCACGGACGACCGGCAGATGTGCTATCTGCTGGCGGATTTCGCTTTCAAGAAATTGCGGCTGCAGAGAGTCGCCGCCTTGCGGGCCGTCAACCGGTACGGGCGGATGAGCATCGATGAATTCCGGGACGCAGCCACCCGTCTGGGCAATCCCTTCATGGTCGAGTTGGAGTATCAGGAGGGCGACACCGATTTCCGACCCCAGTTGGAACGGATCAAGTCACTGGATGTCGATGGCGTGATCACCTACGGCAACTCCAGAGAGTCGGCCTTGCTGCTCAAGCAAATGCGGGACATGGGGATGAATCAGTGGTTCCTGGGGAGCGACCGCATGGTCACGCAGGAATTCCGCGACATCGTGGGAGCCAGCCATGGAAACGTGGCGGCAGGCTTTCCGTATGACCCCACCAGTACAGATCCCAGGTACCTGCGATTCGCAAAGGAGTTCCGCGCCAAGTACGGGGAGGATCCCGAAACCTACGCCGCCCACGCGTATGACGGCATAAACATGCTCATCGAAGCCATTGAACGGGCCGGATTGAATCGAGCGCTGATTCGCGACGAGCTCGCGGCGATGAAGGAGTACCTCGGGGTCACCGGTCCACAGGAATTCGACCCCGTGTTCAGCGATCGGAGCCCGGCAGTGCTGGCGATACTGAGAGACGGTCGATTCGAGTTCTATTCCCGAGAAGAAGCGCTCTCTGACAAGATGGACTTCGGTTCACCACGCACTCCTTGAACTGATGCCGGGACTCAATCGAATCTCAGGAGCGATGCATCAGCGCTGGATTGTATTGCTCGGTTTCCTCTCTGCGTGCCAGCCACTGGGCCGCACCATCCCACAGCAGCAAGCCGGTGAACCGCCACAGCCGCCCAGCGTCCTGGACACACCTGTCGACTTCTCAGGATGGCACGGAGCGACCCGGAATCCCCACGAGCTCGGCGAGATACGCATCGGATTCTTTGCGCCGAATGAGGCGGACCATCCGGTCGGAGGTCCCGTGTTCAGCGGCGCGACTCTGGCAATCGAGCAGGTCAATGCGGCCGGGGGGTTTGACGGAGTGCCCCTACGTCTAGTCCAACGCTGGGTCGACGATCCCTGGCGCGGCGGCTCAAAGGAAATGATCAGGCTGGTGTATGAGGATAGCGTGTGGGCGGTCATTGGATCACTGAGCGGCGCTGCCACACACGTTGCGGAGCAAGTTGTGACTAAGGCGTGGGTGCCGCTGCTCGCACCGGTCTCGGCCGATCCCACGCTGACCTACATCCGCATCCCGTGGATGTTTCGCTTGCCGCCCGACGATCAGAGACAGGCGGAAGCGATCGTGCGCGAAGGTATACAGGCTTCGTCGCTGGAGAACGTTGGTCTCATCACGTCAACCGATCATGACGGTCGCACCTTCGCAGCGGAGATGCTCGACCGCATGCAGGCTGAACACGTGCCGCCCGTTTTTCATTTCCAAGTATCGCTGCCCAGCATCGGCTATGATGAGATTGCGCAACGCGTGAAATCATTCCATCCAGGCGGCGTCATTGTGCGCTTGCCACCGGCCGAGATGCTCGTGCTGCTGGATCACTTCCGGCACAGCAGATTCCGCGCCCCGCTTCTGATCCCATGGATTCCAGGGTTGCTGCCGACCGATCTGAGAAAGCACTACGACTGGGATATTCTGTACGTCCAACCGTTTACGGAGGCAAGTAATCGCGCCCATGCCGCCTTCGCCCGAACGTATCAAGAACGCTACGGGGCTGAACCCACGCCGAGTGCTGCCTACGCCTATGATGCGGTCATGCTGTTGGTCCAATCGCTGGCAGAGAGCGGTTTGAATCGGTCTAGGCTGCGCGACTTCATCGCCGGAAACAGCGGCTTCCATGGCGTAACCGGAACGATTTCCTGGGACAACGCCGGCGGCAATCAGGCGAATCCTGTTCTCCGGATCCTGCCCGGAGCGTCGGTAAGGAACGATTGATGAAGGCAATCGCCGAAGTGCAGGTCATCCCCATCGGGGTTGGCGTCTCGGTCCGCACCGAGGTCAAACGCGCTCACCAGCTCCTGGCAGACTCCGGCCTCGAAGTGGAGCTCCACGCCAACGGCACCAATCTGGAAGGGGAGCTCGACGAGATCTTTCGGGCAGTGACGCACGTCCACGAGACGCTTCACGCCGAAGGTGTCGTCCGCCTCTCGACTCACCTCAAAATCGGCACCCGGATGGACAAGGAGCCGACCCTCGGCGGTAAGCTGTTCTAGCACAGCGTAGCCGAAGTTCCGCGGTGCCGGTCGTCAGCGGGCGGTGCTTGTCACGGGGTGCCGCGCGCGGGGTGCCAGGCTCTTGGGTGCCGCCTTCACATATCACTAGGACCAAGGACCATTTACCCAACACCTGCAGTCTCAAGTGTTCCCTTCCCCTCCCACCTGCAGTATCGTAGCGCATGTACTCCACCTGCCTGTTTTGCAACCGACCCCTCGGCAGGAACGAGGCCATCGAGAGCTTCCCCGTCGGCCGGCGGCTCGCGTTCGACGCTGCCAAGGGGAGGCTCTGGGTCGTGTGCCGCCGCTGCGAACGGTGGAACCTCTCGCCGTTCGAGGAGCGGTTCGAGGCCGTGGAGGACTGCGAGCGTCGCTTCCGTGACGCCCGGAAGCGGGTCACCTCCGAAAACATCGGCCTGGCGCGACTTGATGAGGGACTCGACCTCGTGCGGATCGGCGAGCCACTACGGCCGGAGTTCGCAGCCTGGCGCTACGGCGACCAATTCGGGCGTCGCCGCAACCACGCCATCCTCACGGGCGTAGGCATGGGAGCCGTGCTGGGGATCTTCGCCCTCGGCGGGATCGCTACTGGCGCATTCGCCGGTGGCACGTGGTGGATCTACAGGGGCATCGAGCAGCTCGTGCTCGATGCCCGGCGACGGCGGCGGCTGGCCCGCGTTCCCGGCGAGGGCGGTGAGACCTTCACCGTGCGCGGAGAACACGTCGAGAGCATTCGGATACGTCCAGACCTCACCGCCGAGGACGGTTGGTGCCTCGAGCTCCACCACGAGCTGGGCACCGACCGCCTCGCAGGTGCCCACGCCATGAACGCAACCGCTCTCCTCATGCCGAAGATCAACCGGCGGGGCGCCCCGGCACGTACGGTGAACCGGGCGGTGAAGCTCATCGAAGCGTTCGATGACCCGGTGCGTTACCTACTGGCGGCTGCCCACGTCGCCGACGGCAAGGCACCGGCAGAGAAGGCGCTGCCAAAGCTACCCGCAGAGACGCGGCTCGCCATCGAGATGGCCGTGAATGAGGAGAACGAACGGATCGCCGTGGAAGGCGATCTGGCACTGCTGGAGCTGGACTGGAAGGAGGCCGAGGAGGTCGCCGCGATTGCGGACGAGCTCCTGATCCCCACCGAAGTCGAACGACAATTCGAGCAGATGCGCCGCCAGGCCAAAGACCGCAGGTAGCTCCTCAGCGACCACGTTTCTCACCTGTGAGGAACGGCAGCCGTTTGAGCCCCGCCACACAGGAGAGATCCAGGCCCTCGACCGATCCCGCAGCGGAGTCCGCGGCCTCGGCACCCCAGCGCGCCGGGGTGGTGGGAATCCTTACGGCAGCGACCCTGCAAGTGTCTTGGGGACGGCGCCCCGCACGGGACTCACATCAGCTCGCGGGTCGTGAGTGCCTTCAACAACCTATAGCAGAACTCCAACCCCTCGTAGAACGACTGCACGGAGATTCGCTCGTCCTGACCATGGGCGCGGACGTCGTCTACATCGTTGAACAGCCCCGATACGCCGTACACGGGGATGCCCTCGCGGCGAAGATAGAGCCCGTCGGTGGCCCCTGTGCTCATGGTGGGAACCAGCGGGACGCCGGGCCACAGCTCTTCGGTGACCCGCTCGATGGCAGCGAGCACCTCCGGCGTGACGGGGGAGGGTGGGCTCGGCGTGGCGGTGCCCATGGGCGTGATCTTCACCTGATCGTCGTCCGCAACCGTCACCAGTGTCCGCCATACCTCTTCCGGCGATTCACCTGGCAGGATACGACAATTCACCACGGCCCGCGCCCGCTGGGGTAGCGCATTCTGGGCGTGCCCGCCCTCGAGCATGGTAGCCACGCACGTGGTCCGCAGCCTGGCGTTGTAGCTGGGAATACTCGAAAGGCGCTCGACTGCCGCCGGGTCGGGCCGCGTCTCGACGACTCCCCGCATGGCCTCAGCGATCACAGGACTCTCGAGCTCAGCGGCCCGTCCGAAATAGGCCTGGGTGACCTCGTTGAGCACTACGGGAAAGTCATGGGCGCCGATGCGAAGGAGCGCTCCGGCCAATCGATAGATGGCGTTGTCCTTGACCGGCAACGAGCTGTGACCACCACGATTGGTGACCTCGAGCTGGAAGCTCTGGTACACCTTCTCACTCGCCTGGACCGTGTTCGCCAGCCGCCGTCCGTCCTTCAGCATCCCACCGCCACCCTCATTGAGGGCGAACGCGGCGTCGATCAGCTGCCGACGATTCTCCAGGAGCCAGCGGACACCGTTGTGGGGGCCGCCTTCCTCGTCGGCGGTGAGGGCAACGATGATGTCCCGGTCCGGCGTGAATCCCTCCTCCTTCAGGCGGATCAGGTTAGTTACCCAGATCGCGGCCTCGTCCTTGTCATCCGTCGTGCCCCGTCCATAGAAGAAGCCGTCGCGCTCGAGGAAGGTGAACGGATCAACGGTCCAATCCGCGGGATCCGCCTCCACTACGTCTAGGTGCGCCAAGAGCAAGATCGGTTTCCGACCGGCGTCCCTACCTCGGAGACGTGCGATGAGGTTCCCCTTGTGCGCGGCTGCCCCCAGCACATGGACATCGGTGACCGGGAACCCCGCGGCGACGAGTCGCGCGGCCATCGCGTCTGCAGCCTCCGTAGTGTTCCCCACACTGTGGGTCGTGTTGATCTCGATGAGCTCGCGGAGGAAGTCCCTGGCCATAGCTTCGTAGCGGGAGAGGTCACCCTCCTGGGCCACACCAGGCGAGGGCGAGCCCCCAGCGATAGCAAGGGCCATGGTGGCAGGAAGCATCCTGCGCGCACGAGCGATCCGGCAGATCCGAAACATGGCTGTCCTCACAAGACAAGGTGTCCGAGTGTTCGGCGGTCCACAGCATGCCGCCGATCGTCGCTCCAGGTCAGAACCAGGAGTACGCGCCTTTCCGTCTGGTGCGACGGCGCGCAGGAGCTCGACACGTAAGGAGTGGTTTTGCCCAGTTTGCTTTTTCAACATGTGCGGCTCCACGTTGACTCCAGGTAGATGCCCAGCAGGACAAGCCCGCTGCTCAACAACTGTGCGCCTACGGCAGACGAAGATGCCGTGAGGAGCCGGAAGCCGCGAGAGGGACCGAGCCTCCTGGACCCGCCAGTCCCCACAAGCTACCGTGAGGGCACCCCTGACCAGCGAGAAAGGCCAGGCAATGGCGAGCGCGAGTAACGGCGCCGGTGAGGGTCTGATCCGTCAGCTAGGCCTGTTCGACTCCGTCATGATGATGGTGGGGATCGTCATTGGCTCCGGCATTTTTCTCACCAGCGGGATCATGGCACACAGCATTCCGTCGGCAAGCCTGCTCCTGCTGGCGTGGCTCGTCGGTGGCCTGCTGACCCTCACCGGGGCGTTCACCTTTGCCGAGCTTGGGGCGGCGATGCCCCACGCCGGTGGTCAATACGTCTATCTGCGTGAGGCCTACGGCCACCTCTCCGGATTCCTCTTCGGCTGGATCCTATTTCTCGTCTCAATGGGCGGATCCATCGCCGCCCTCGGCGTCGGATTCGCCGAGTACTTCGGCTACTTCCTTCCAGTTCTATCCACCGACCGGACGTTGTTTTCGACGCGGGGCTTTACCCTCTCGGCCGGGCAGCTCGTCGCCGTAGGGGTGATCCTACTCCTGTCGGCCTTCAACTACGTCGGCGTCGGGCTTGGGAAGCTGATCCAAAACGTGTTCACGTTGGTCAAGATCGCGGCGATAGCGGGATTCATCCTTCTCGGCTTCACTGTCGGGACGACCATCACCGTGGACTACAGCGTCAATCCCACGAGTCTCTCTCTGGCGCAGCTACTCACAGGATTTGGTGTGGCCATCATCGCCGTCTCGTGGGCCTTCGACGGTTGGCACAACATCACCTACATAGCAGGCGAGATTCGCGATCCGAGAAAGAACCTGCCCCTTGCATTGGTTGGCGGAACGCTGCTCATCACGCTACTCTACCTCCTCGTCAACTACGTGTACCTCCTCGCTCTCCCGGTGCAGCAGATGGCGGGGGTAGTGCGGATCGCCGAGCGGGCTTCCGGCGCGCTGTATGGCAGCGCCACTGCCGGTCTCATTTCGGCTGCCGTCTTGGTTTCGATCTTCGGGGCACTCAACGGCGCGATATTCGTGGGGCCCCGGGTCTACTACGCCATGGCCCGAGACAGGATATTCTTCCGCAGGGTCGGTGAGGTACACCCACGGTTCCGGACGCCCGCGTTTGCGATCCTCCTCCAAGCGATCTGGGCCTGCATGCTGACCCTGACCGGTACGTACGAGCAACTCTTCACCTACGTCATATTCATCTCCTTCGTCTTTTGGATTGCGGCCACCGCCTCGGTGTTCGTCCTGAGAGCACGATTCCCGGATCTCCCACGGCCTTACAAGACATGGGGCTATCCCGTGGTGCCAATGGTATTCATCACGGCCACCTCCGCGCTCCTCATCAATACCCTCATAGCCCGACCGGTCGAATCCCTGGCTGGTCTCGGCATCACCGTGCTCGGCGTTCCGGTCTATCATTGCTGGCGCAGCCGCTCACCCTCGGCACAACCGAATCATCCACGGCGCAACCATGCTGAGGAATGAAGGGGATCACCTTAGACGCGTGGTAGTCTCCACACCCGGCGAGGCGTACTTTGACGTCAGCACGCACGAGGCCGGCAACATACCGGAACTCGCCGACCGCGAACGGACCAGGCAGCAGCACGACCTATTGAAGAGCACAATGGCGGCATCCGGGTGCGAGGTGATCGACGTCCCCGAGCTGGCCAAACATCCGAATTCGGCCTTCCCTCGGGACGTGGCGCTCTGCACGCCCGAGGGATACATCAAGCTGCGGATGGGCCTCGAGGCACGGCGAGGTGAAGAGGAGTGGATCTCCAGAGCGTTACAGGCGATAGGAGAGCCGTTTGTTGGGGAGATCACAGGGCCGGCCACCGCGGAGGGCGGCGACGTCATCCTCGCCGGTTCGGTGGCCTTCGTGGGGCTTTCCCACCGGACCAATCAAGCAGGTGTCGACCAACTCACCGATCTGCTCAGGGCTATGGGCTATGAGGTGCGCACGGCATCGGTGAAAGACCGGTACATGCATTTGGGCGGCGGCATGAGCGCCATCGGGCCGGAGCGATTCCTCTGCTGCCGCGGCGTGTTTCCCGAGGAGTTCTTCAAGGGCTTCGATACCATCGAGGTCGAGCCGCAGGGTCCCTCAACCGGCAACGTGATCTGCCTGGACCACAACGAGGTGATCGCCAACGCCGCCGAAAACGCTCCGGTCATACGCGAGCTGGCGGTGCGCGGTGTCACCGTTCACGGGATCAATCTCTCAGAGTTCCGCAAGGGAGCTGGTGGGCCCACCTGTCTCATTCTGCCGGTGGAGCGAAAGTGAGAGCGGTGTTGCAGCGGTACCGGGGCGGCGCCGATCGAGTAACTTTGTGCTGAACTGCTGTCGTCGAGGAGGGGTATGATGGCGGAAAGTCGTCGATCCGAATTCGTCAAGCGTCTCTCTACGGTGGGCGTCGGACCACGTGAATCGATCCACGTCCTACTGGGTGGGATCGTTTACGACATTCGGGAGCAGGCGATCAAGAAGCGATTCAGCGAAGAGGAGATGGAAGCAGTCATCGAGTTTCACGACGAGGCGGAAGATCTGTGGCGGGACACCATGGTGAGTGACCCACCGCTCGATCCCCACGAAATCGTCGCACGGCTGCAGAAGTTGTTGAACGCCTGTACCGGCCCGCTCGGCCAATACGAGGCGAGGCTCGAACACGGCCTGCGGAGCGCCGAGCGATTCGAACGCAAACGAGAAGAAGGCTAGCGCGGTAGCATGCCCCACTACAAGGCAGGTTCGTCGGCGGTGGGGCCGTAGGTGGATGGGACGGACACGCCGCTGAGCCTGAGGTACACGGTGAGCTGGCCCCGATGGTGGATCAGGTGATTCATAATGTCGTGCCGGATCACGCCGATCTTCGGCGCGGTGAACACCTCCTCCCCAGCCTTCTTCATGGTCCACGGCTTCATGAACGTGTCGTCCGGCGTTGACCCGATCAGCGCCCGCGTCTCAGCCACGTTCCTGTCAAACAGCTCCACCATCGCAGACACGGATTCGACCACCTGAGGCGTGAACGCCGGTTCACCGGACGGCGCGATGTCGATCTCGTCTTGATCGATTGCGAGCTTGACCCACCCTGGCAGCTCGGTAAGGTGAGTCGCGAGGCGCCCCATGGTCATGGATTTCTCGTGGGGCTTCCACCCTAGCTTGTCTTCGGGCACGCGCTCAAGGACCTTTCGCGTTGCCGCAGCTTCTTGATCGAGCTCCGGTAGCAATGCCTCCCCGATTGGCATACTGAGTCTCCAGTCAGAAGTCAGTTCTACGTTGTCGAGGATCCGCCCTCACAATCCGTCCACAAGCTCACTACGGTCGCCCCGCAAATACCGGGTAACGTCCGCGACGTCCAGCACCAGGGAGATGCCGTTGGGGACCATGACCGACCGCACCCAGACACCGAAAAAGTCATCCACTGGAATCTGATCGAGCCGTGTCCACAGGTACGGGATGAGCCCAATCCAGGGAGAGTGGCCGAGACCCAGCAGGCGAGTGAATCCCGCCACCGCAGTCAGGATGCCCATGAACATTCCGGCGGCGAGGAAGGCTAGTATGACCACGCGGGCCTCAAGCCGATCCAAGAAGAACAGCGGGGCCAGCAGATTGGCGGCGACGAGGACCAGTAGCCAGAGCTGTACCGGTATCGGCAGCCTCAGCAGGCCCCGCATGAACTTCAGGAAGCCGCGCATTACGGCGATCATCCAAGCATCGGCATCTCTAGCGCACAACCCCTCGTGGCCACCGTTCCCAGAACAGCTTGGGCCGCTCCCCTGGATGGTTCCCCACTTGATTCAACGTGGCCGCGTCGTACAGCCGCCCGTTCACCATCACCAGCTCCACCGACTCCGTGTTGCGAATGTCGTCGAGAGGATTCCGGGCCAGTACCGCTAGATCGGCGAGCTTACCTTCCTCGATCGACCCGAGCTCCCCGTCCAGACCCAGGTACTTGGCTCCGTTTAGCGTAGCCACCTTGATCGCTTCGAGGGGCGTCATGCCGCCCTGGGCGAACATCCACAGCTCCCAATGGGCGCCGAGACCCTGCAGTTGGCCGNNCCCCTTGAGCGATGCTGACGTGGTTGAAATCCTCGTCTCCTGCGGCCTTGATGCGGCGACGAGAACGGGGATCCACCACGTCCCGAGGCACGAAGGTGAGCAGCCGCTCATTCTCGAAGACGTTGGTCCGCTCGTACCAGTAGTTCTCTCCCCATAGACCACCGTACCCCACGATCAACGTTGGCGTATAGCCTGTCTCACTCTGACCATACAGCTGCGCCAGGTCTCTATACACCACTGGAACAGGGAGGGCATGCTCCACCCCGGTGTGCCCGTCGAGCACCATGGTCATGTTGGGATAGACCAACGAACCACCTTCCGGAATCACCATCATTTCTAGCTCGCGGGCCGCCTTGAGGATCATCTGCCGTGCGTCGCGCCGGCGCTGGTTGTAGCTCTTCACCGAGAACGCTCCCACCGCCTTCATCCGGCGGATGTGTGCCACGGCGTCCTCGTAGTTGCTCACCACCGCTTTGAAGCTTCCCTCCGCACCGTACAGGATCGTCCCAGTGGAATAGAGCCGCGGTCCCAGCTTCAGTCCGGCGCGGATCATCTCCGAGTTGGCGAACACCGTCTCGGTGTCGTTCGAGGGGTCGTGCGAGGTGGTCACCCCGAACGCCAGGTTAGCCATCAGGAGCCAGCTCGCCTGGGCGAGGATACCGCTACCCTCCCCACCGACGTGGGCGTGCACGTCGATGATCCCCGGCATGATGGTCTTGCCCCGGGCGTCAACCTGATGCGCGCCTGGCGGTACGGTCACGTCCGAGCTGGGGCCCACCGCAGCGATGCGATTCCCCGCAACGAGGACGGTCCCGTTCTCGATGACGCTGGGGCCATCGTCCGCCGCCGTAATGATCCGGGCTCCCACGAAGGCCACCGTGCCAGTAGGCTCGTCCGACCTGGCAGTGAAACCGATCTGCATGCCTTCGGCCTCGGGCTCTTCGGGCTCTTCTCTGCCACCTTCCACGAAGGCAAAGGTCTCGGCCAGGTCGCGGCTGAAGTACTCCGGTCCCAGTGTCCAGTGCAATCGCCGACTGTCACCGGACCAGTGGAGGTAGATACCGGCGTCCCTGGAAACCTGGGCCACCGGATAGTTCTTGACCTGCGGTCCCAGATTCACCGTTCGGCCCGTTCGAGGGAATGCAGCGACATAGGCCTTGTACCGCTCCGTGAACGCCACCCATTTGCCGTCCGGCGACGGCACGATCTGGGTGGCGTTGTCCGACCGGAAATGGACCACTTCCTTGCCGCCGTGCAGGTCGACGCTGAGCAGCACCGTCTTTTGGTCGCGCGTGGTTCGCAGGTAGATCCGTTCGCCCGTGTGATCGAACACTGGCTCGACGCCGCCCCGCGTAACGCGACGAGGTTCCGCCGAGCCATCGGTGTGTACCAAGAAGACGCCGGTGTTCTCACCGTGAGTGGGACCGCGTATGAAATCACCACCAGTGCTCCGATAGACGATCAGCGAGCCATCGGGTGAGAATGACGGCTCGATGTAGTGGCCCGGGGTTTTCACAACGTCCCGCCCCCCCGTGCCGTCCAACCGCACGACGCGGACGCTACCTCGGTCGGCGTCGGCCCAGCTGGTGTACGCCAGCCATTCCCCGTCCGGTGAGAACGCGGGGTCGTACTCCAACCGCTCGTCGGCGGTGACCCGTCTGGGCGCGCCGTTGGGAAGCTGCTTGATGTAGAGCTGCCCGAGGGCGCTGTACGCCACGTAACGCCCATCCGGCGACGTAGTGACGTGGCGCAGCATCCTGACCGGAAACTCATCCGAGGCGATATCCGGCTTGAACCGTAGGGCCTTGTGAATGGTCTGCGCGACCTCGGCAGTAAAGGGAATCTCACGGTACTCGCCGGTGGCGACGTTGACGCGCCAGATCTTCCCCTGCCCCCAGATCACGATCGATTCACCATCCGGGGTCCAGCTGTACTGGGGGTAGACGCCGTGGACTGCCCAGGTTTCCTGCATGTCGCGATCGAGATGATCGAACACGGGCCACTCCTCGCCAGTAACGAGATCCCGGAGGAACAGCACGGTCTTGTACCGCACCCGCCGAATGAACGCGAGCTTGGTGCCGTCCGGCGAAGGCGCCGGCGTGATGGACCCGCCGGGACGGGAGACCAATCGTCGCTCTCGACCGGTAGTGAGGTCTCGTCGGATGATCGCGTAGATGGTCCCGTAGGGATCCTTGTTGTACTGGAAGGTCTGACCTGGCGTGACGTCCTTGCTGTAGTACAGGTACTTGCCGTCCGGCGAGATCACTGGCTCGCCCGCATCCTTTTGCCACCCGTTCCGCTCCGTCACCTGGAGGCCCGCGCCACCGCTCAGGTGGTACATCCACACTTCGCCCGCGCCGATGGAGCGCCGTTCCACGAAATGCTTGCGAACGAAGATGTACTGTCCGTCGGGCGACCAGGTGGGGCTATTCACGTCACGGCTGGCCTCCTTTGATACCTGTCGCGGGTCCTTCCCGTCCGAATCCACCACCCAGATGTTATTGTTCCCGTCCCGGTCGCTGATGAACGCAATGAGCTTCCCGTCAGGACTGAACCGGGGTTGCATGTCGAAGGCCGCCCCCTCCGTTAGCCGCTTCGCTTTTCCTCCCTCGATGGGAATGGAGTACAGGTCGCCCAGCAGATCGAAGACCACAGCACGACCGTCAGGGCTCACGTGAAGGTTCATCCAGGTTCCTTCGGACGTCTCGAAGGAGACCCTCTGCGTCGGACCGAAGGCCTCGCTGATATCCCACTTCTTCTTCTCGTCCGATTCCTGCGCGACGGCCGTGATCGCCACGACACAAGCGATCGCTGAAAGCATCAGAGAACGATGCCAATGCATGGGAATCCTCTCAGTGCGAGATGGTTCGGGTGCTTACAGGAGGTGCCGTACGCCGATGCGGCCGCGCTCCACGGCGGGGCCGTCCCGGAGACCGGCGGTCCAACCGCCGAGAAAGAGAACCGGTCGGTTCGCCGGGCGGAAGTCCCGCCGGTACCTTGCAGGTTCGGCGGCGGCAACGTTCCTTTCCTGCGGGAAAATCCGGACTGCTGAACCACACATTCAACAGGAGCCATGTCCCTCAGATCCAAGATCCGCACGCTCTACACCCTCGGCAAAGGTCTCGTTCGGGGACTCTCCGAGCAGACGGCCGGTGACGATCCCATCGCCCTGTTTGCCGAGTGGTTCGAGGACGTCAGGCGCTCCGGCGTCCTCCTGCCTGACAGCATGACCCTGGCCACGTGCACGAAAGACGGACTCCCGTCTGCTCGCATGATGCTCCTCAAGGCCTTCGATGAACGGGGATTCGTCTTCTACACGAACTACGACAGCCGCAAATGTGAGGAGCTTTTGGAGAATCCCGTGGCCGCGCTGGTGTTTCATTGGCCGTTCCTGCAACGGCAAGTGCGAGTGGAGGGCTCGGTGGAGCGGATCTCCACCGAGGAGTCCAGCGCGTATTTCCAGACGCGGCCTCGGGGAAGCCAGCTCGGGGCCTGGGCTTCCAAACAGAGCGCGGTCTTGGGCAGCCGCCGGGAGCTGGAGCGCCGATTCAAGCAGCACGACAGGCAATTCCGCGGCAGCGACGTGCCGCTGCCCCCTTTCTGGGGTGGCTTTCGGGTAGCTCCGCACCTCATCGAATTCTGGCAGGGTCGCCTCAACCGCCTCCACGACCGCCTATGCTACACCCTGCAGGAGGGAGAATGGACACGGACGCGGCTCTACCCGTAGGACCCGCCGCGGGACGGCCCCACCCCGCACAAACCGCCTGAGACTATCCCTGGCTCTGCAGACCTCGTGATATGACGGCTAGCGCTGCGCCAAGGCGGGTGTCTGTCTATCCCATCCTGGCGGTCAACTTCGTGGGCGCGCTGGGATTCAGCATCGTCCTGCCCTTCCTGGTATTCCTCGTAACCAGGCTGGGTGGGAACGCCCTCGTCTACGGGGTCATGGGCGCCACCTACTCGTTCTTTCAACTGATCGGCGCGCCCATCTTGGGCAGATGGTCGGACAGGCACGGCCGCCGGAAGATCCTGCTCCTGAGCCAACTCGGCACCTTGGTATCCTGGGTCATCTTTCTCGGCGCCCTGTTCCTGCCAGTCAGCGCCCTGTGGCAGGTCGACTCCCGGCTGGTAGGGACGTTCACCGTTACCGTGCCCCTGATGATCCTCTTCTTCGCCAGGGCGCTCGACGGCATCACGGGCGGGAACGTTTCCGTTGCCAACGCCTACCTGGCAGACATTACCGCAGACACCGAGCGAAGTGCCGCGTTCGGGAAGATGGCAGTGGCCTCCAACTTGGGTTTCATCGTGGGCCCCGCCATCGCTGGGGCGCTAGGGGCAACGGCGTGGGGCGAGACTCCGCCGGTTCTCGCCGCTGCCATGATATCCGGCGTCGCCACCCTCGTCATCGTATTCGGGCTGCCGGAGACCCGCTGTTGTGTCCTTCGGACCAGCCCCGAGCAGACCACGGTCAGGAAGGTACTTGGCCAGGAACAACGGGACTGTTATGAGCTGAAGGCAGCCAAGAAGCTCTCCGCCCAGGAGATCTTCCGCCTACCATCGCTGCCGCGGCTCATGACGCTCTACTTTCTCGTGTACCTTGCGTTCAACTTCTTCTACATCTCCTTTCCCATCCACGCGGTGACGAGGCTGGACTGGTCTCTGACCGACACGGGCGTATTTTTCGCGGCGATGGGCCTCATGATGGTTATCGTACAGGGTCCGGTGCTCGGCCGCGTATCCAGGGTTTGGTCGGATCGAGTGTTGGTCGTCGGCGGGAGCGTGACGCTCGCGGCAAGCTTCGTGTTCTTCACCTCGGCTGACACCCTCGCCATCTACGGTGGCACGGCGCTACTGGCGCTGGGCAACGGCCTAATGTGGCCGTCGCTTCTCGCCATCATCTCCAGAGCCGCGGGCGAGGATGCGCAGGGCGCGGTTCAAGGGTTCGCCGGCAGTGCTGCGGCGGTGGCGAGCATCGTCGGCCTGGTGGTGGGCGGCGTGCTGTACGGCGTGCTGACGGCCCGGATATTCCTGCTGTCGGCGGCCATCACTTTCCTCGTGTTCTTGATGACGCTCGCGCTCCCGGCTCCCGCGACGCAGCGGGATTCGGACGAGTCGTAGGAGGTGCCTCATGCAGGTCCCGGCAGGTGTATTTCGTCGAGCAGTTGGAGCCGCTTTCGCCGTCGCATCGTGCGCCTGCGGCGTGACGACTCAACCTGCTCCGCGCCCGATAGCGGAGCGGATGCCGGAACTCGCACGCTACCAGCTCATCCCCTTTCCGGCACACATTGAGCCGAAACCCGACGCGTTTCTCCTCACAGGAGCCACCACCATCGCCGTCTCACACTTGGACGACGAAGAGCTGCGCTCCCTCGCGGACTACGGCGCCGATTTACTGAGAACGATGACGGGCGTCAATGTCGCCATATCGGACGTGGAGGCGGGCGGCGATATGGACGGAACGATCGCCCTGGTGTTGTCACGGGGGGGACCCAGCGTGAGCCCCGAGGCTTACCACCTTGCCGTCACCCCGGCGTCCATCACCATTTCCGCGGCAGCGCACCCGGGCTTGTTCTACGGGCTCCAGACTCTACGTCAGCTCCTACCGTCGGACGGATCCCACCGATCCGTGCCCCAGGGAGTTGCGTGGGCGGTCCCAGCGGTCGAGATCACGGACCAGCCGCGTTTCCAGTACCGCGGCATGCACCTGGACGTGGGCCGTCACTTCTTCCCTGTCCCATTCATCAAGAACTACATCGACCTCCTGGCGATGTACAAGATGAACACCTTCCACTGGCACCTCACGGAAGACCAGGGGTGGCGAATCGAGATCAAGAAGTACCCGCGACTGACCGAAGTGGGAGGGTTCCGCAAGGAGACGATCCTAGAGAAGAACTTCGATCCCTACATCGGCGACGGGATCCCATATGGCGGGTTCTACACCCAAGAGGAAATCCGCGAGGTGGTGGCTCACGCACGGGCCCGCTACGTAGCCGTCATCCCGGAGATCGAGATGCCGGGCCACTCGACGGCGGCGCTGGCGGCCTACCCGGAATTCGCGTGCACCGAGGGACCGTTCGAGGTCTCGACCAAGTGGGGCGTGCACCAGGACATCTACTGCCCGAGTGAGGAAACCTTCGCGTTTCTGCAGGACGTACTCACCGAAGTCATGGACCTCTTTCCCAGCCGCTACATCCACATCGGAGGGGACGAGGCTCCCAAGATACGGTGGCAGGAGAGCCAACTCGCTCAGGACGTGATCCGTCGTGAAGGTCTCACAGACGAGCACGAGCTCCAGAGCTACTTCATCAAGCGCATTGAGGAGTTTCTCCTGACGAATGGCCGGCGGCTGATCGGCTGGGACGAGATCCTCGAGGGCGGCCTGGCTCCCGAGGCCACCGTGATGTCCTGGCGCGGCATGCGGGGCGGTATCGAAGCCGCTAGAGAGGGGCATGATGTCATCATGACGCCCACGAGCCACGTGTACTTCGACTACTACCAAGGGGATCCGGAAAACGAGCCCCTGGCCATCGGCGGCTACACGCCCCTCGAAAGGGTCTACGAGTTCGAGCCCGTGCCCACCGAGTTGACGGCCGAAGAGGCTGAGCACGTGCTTGGGGCGCAGGGGAACGTGTGGACCGAGTACATGAAGACCACGGACTATGTCGAGTACATGGTCGTCCCCCGCCTGCTGGCCCTCGCTGAAGTCGTGTGGTCCACAACGGAGATGCGTTATTGGGACTGGTTCGCGGCGCGTCTCCAGTCCCACTTCCGTCGGCTCGATGACTTGGACATCAACTACCGGATCCC
>JABAOH010001333.1_pt1 | contig 41426 bp, 40 predicted proteins | sample 7062181 | NCBI WGS metagenome assembly JABAOH01 (sample SAMN14538630, study PRJNA623070) | marine sediment metagenome | biome: marine biome [ENVO:00000428]; feature: marine pelagic biome [ENVO:01000023]; material: deep marine sediment [ENVO:00002113]; isolation source: pool of 5 deep marine... | reverse complement strand
CGGGGTTTACTGTATTGGCTTTATTTAAAATAGAAACTGTTGTCGTAATATACAGGGCTCTTACAAGGGTATCAATAGGGAACTTGCCATTATACTCTCCAAGGTCGGGATTTATCCCGTCATGCATCCATCTGTCAATCATCATATAATCTGTCATTTCAGCGGCCACTTCTTCCCAGTCAATATATCGATCCAATTCTGAAGAAGACCTCCCTGTAAAAATGGAATAATACAGATTGAAACCTTCTCTTAACAGGCTCTGGACAGCATTTTGAAATAACTCTTTGCTGTCTTTTTCAGATTGATATTTGATTCTGTAGTAACCTGCGATAACAAGAACCCAGGCAAAGAGTTCATTACATATTGCGTTGTAAACGCCGTCGATGGTATCTAATTCTGATAAATGTTCGAAATCAGCAATTCCTGACAATCTCATATTTGGATATTCAGAAGCACACAGCCACTTATCTACCCTGCCAGGCCCCCCCGGAACCAGAATATTATATTTTCGCTGTGTCTTTTTGTTATGGTAAAGGCTAATCGGGTCACTGTGAGCTATACCGTAAGAGGCAAGATGTGCTAGGTCATGGACATTCACCAGGGCCGCCTCGTGAAATTCTCTCTCCCACAGTTTTTTATCATTTAGATAAACCAGATAAGAATCAGAAGGAAAGTAGCCAACTGCATAATAATATTGAGTATACCGGCTTAAATGAACATTGCCCAGATAAGCAAGGTGTTCTCCTTTTAAAAGCATGTTCCTTACTGCGAAAATATACCTGTTATTATTAAAAAGCAGGGGCTCGGGCAAGTAACTTTTAAGAGATAAAGGATGCCTATTCAGTCGAAGATAATCCATCCATCTTGCATCATTTTCTAAATTCTCATGTTTTTTTAACTCATTATCAAGTTCCGGAAGATTTAACAGGAATTTTAAGACTAACTTTCTATTATCATCCATGGTAATAATCAAAGAGCGGCCTGACTCTTTAAAAGATTTTATGCCGGAAGATAATTTAAGCCTAACAAGATCATCTATGCTTTCATAGGGCTCAATAGTGTTAAAGGTGAACGTGTTATTCAATAAACCGGGGCAAGGTGATGCAATAACGTCTTTAATCTCGATACCCTCGAGTAGCGCCATGGAAATTTCCCAAAAGCTAAATACTTTTTCCTGGTAGTTAGATACTATTCTGTCGTAAGGATTATGTCTGATATACGACTCTTGATTTAAAAATAAATCGTTAATGCTTACGTCCTTAAGAGCTCCAGGGTACCTCCTGGACATTTTATATAATGCCAGGTTTACTCCAAAACTCACGCCGCTTTCCCGGTATTTTAGCGCCTTTACCAAATCAGGAACTGCCGACCTGCCTATCTCAACAAAAATATCGGCAACCGTTTCGGGGTATCCTGCCCAGAATTGAGTACCTCGCAAGGAATCAATCAAATCAGAGATTATCTTTCTTCTCATATCTGTTGATAACTGCCAAAAATGCTTTTTGAGTATTGGTTTTAATTCATTTATCGCGTAAATACGAGTGCCGGTATATAATTTACCGACTAGCTCCTCTAATTGTTGTCCCAGCATTAAATCAAGTGAAGCGGGAGAAGAACATAATTTATCATCTTCTGAATCAGCTGAATAATATGGTGACATATCTTTCATATTGACAATTTCTTCCATTTCTTTTTTCTCATGACCCCCCGATAATTGCTATATGTAAAAATCGTACAAGGTCAAATATAGCATCCCGTAAATTGTGTATTCAAGATAAATTTTAAATATTAAAAGAAGGCATATGTTTTAAAGTTTGTTTGAGGAGTGAGGAGTACACTTGACCCATTCGCTTCTGTTTAGTAAGTAGATCTTATTTCCCTTTCTTGCTCATTCAGGAACTTCTGGAGAATATTTAAATTCTTTCGAAGTGAAAGCCTGAAAGCTAAAAATAATTAAAGAGATAATTCCCCATACGAGACCGACAACTACACCTGCATCTATGATCCCTCGCCATGGCTGTGGTAAAAAGCGAACTAAAATAACCAGAACAATGATACCCGCAGTTAATGAGATAGATATAATCTTCCTCTTTCTGGAAGCATGGAAAAAGCCCATGCAAAAAAGTGGGCCGAATAAGGCATAGAGAGTATGAGGGTGATTTTTCAGATACTTTGCCCGCGCAGCTACTCTTGGGGAAAAACCTTTTTGGAATCCTTTATAACCTTCTGCATATGCCATAAACAAGAAAATAATAAAGAGGAATATCCAATGATACCAGAGAAAATTATCAGAAAAGGCATCAATGACAAAGAGTGAAAGCCTGTAAACGGCGCTACCAAGAAGCAATAAGACACCTGCCAATCCCCATATTGCACCAACTAGACCCATTAAATCATTTCATCTTTTCATTTAAAAAAATTGAGAATATAACTTCCAATTTAAATCCACAACATTATAGCAGATTGTCTTATGAGAATTTTACCCCGTAAAGAAATTAACCATTTCCTAGGGGTTCACTGACTAGATGATAACAGATTATGTGAGTTACATGCAGAAAAGTTATCTAATGAAAGGTTCAGAAAGTCTAAAGTGGCGACATGCAGGGTAGTATTTTAGTACTTCAGGGATAGAATTCTGGTATAATTGATTGTGGGAGAAATACTATGGGCGCTAAAAAACAAAAATCCGAAAAATTTTTATTCAATCCTTTTGAAAATCTTAAAGAGATCATTGAAAGCAAAGGGATAAAAGTATCCCCCAGCAAGACTGAATCAAAAAAAGCCAAACCTGTCAGTGACGAAGAGCTGTTTGCAGATGCCATGAAAGAGGTAAGGGAAATCAGGGAATTCAGAAAAATGCCTGTTCATAAGAAAAAAGCTCCCTCTTTATACAGAAATACATCCTCTGATCATGAAGCACTGACAGCCCTTGAGGAAATCGTTACGGGTCAGAGGCCTTTAAAGCTTTCTGATACCCAGGAATATGTTGAATGGGTTAATCAGGATTACAGATTTAATATCACCAGAAAGCTCCATGAAGGGAGATACGCTGTCCAGGACTGCCTTGACCTCCATGGACTTGTAATTGAGCAGGCTGAAACAGAAGTTGAACGGTTTCTAAAAGACTCTGTTAGAAAAGGGTATCGGTGCGTCAAGATAATTCACGGAAGAGGTCTGCGCTCACCAAGAGGCCCTGTACTGAAGAATGCCGTGATTAAATGGCTATCAGGACGTTACAGGAAAAATATTATAGCCTTTGTGACAGCAAGACAGTGTGACGGGGGGCTTGGTGCTCTCTACGTTCTCCTGCGATAAAACCATTTGTAGATGGTCACTTGTCAATAGTCAATTGTCATTGGTAAACGGAGCAAATCGTATACAAGTGTTAGGGATAGTATAAGGGAGGAAACAGGGGGTAAAAATTACCTCACCCTGTTTAAGCTGAGACTCTCCGGCCTCATTATCCTCCCTCTATCTTCTTTGTATCATATATACACATGCCTGTCAACTAGAATAACTTATGTATTGAATATAGGGTGAGTCTGTTATAATTCAGCATGGAAATTGTTCCTGAGGCAGGATGGGAAAATCTTTTTGAAAAACTGAGAAACAGAAAAGGCAAGGCATTACTTTTAGGGGCAACCGATTCAGGCAAATCAACACTTATTAAGTATTTAATAAAAAGGCTGATTGCTGTAAATACCAAAGTCTCTCTTATTGACTCTGACGTTGGCCAGTCAAGCCTCGGTCTGCCCGGTACAATCAGTATGAAGGTATTCTGTAATGAGAAAGACATGGAGGATTTCCGATTTGAGAAGATGTTCTTCGTTGGGACTACAAATCCCGCAACAAAGATTTCTTACATGATAGATTTAACGAAAAGAGCGGTAAATCTCTACAGAGAGAAATCAGACATAACACTTATTGATACAACAGGTCTTGTTTCCGGAGAAATCGGGAGATTATTGAAGATTGAAAAGATAAAGGCAGTAGCCCCGGAACATATAATCGCTGTCCAGAGACTTAATGAACTAGAACATATACTTGAGCTGATTGATAACCTTGATATTTACAGAATCAGGACTTCAAGGATGGTAAAAATCAGAAACCATGAAGAACGCTTTAATTACAGAAAAAGGAAATTTGAAGGCTATTTTAATAAGGAAGGAATCGGCGAATTTTTATTATATAAAAGTGAAGCAAAGTTTTTTTATAATAACAGATCCTTCAGCCCCGGAGACTCTGAATTTGAAGAAGGGACATTACTCGGATTGAATCATAATGAAGATACAATAGCATTAGGGATTCTCATTGAGATTGCTTCAGATTCTGTTAACTTTATATCCCCGGTAAGATCACTTAAAAATGTTAATAGAGTAATGTTCGGGGATATAAATATCAAGTGATATTGCAGGTAATTTGGCAGTAATTCCTTTTTATAATATGTTATATATTGTATTATTTCTAGACTGCCGGAAACTGTATTAGATTAACTTTAGGAGTATTTAAATTTGGATATGAAAGATATCATAAAATCCTTGTCTAAAGATCCCAGATATATTGCGGGTATATATAACTACTGTGACCGATGGTGTAAAAGATGTTCCTTCACTTCACGCTGCCTTAATTATGAAACGGAAAAAAGATTTTTTGGTGATTCAGATAAGCAAAATTTAAATGATCCGGAATTCTGGAGCAAGTTGAAATTACTGTTTCAGCAGACAGAAGAGATGATTGTCGAATTGGCAGAGGAGAAAGGGATTGAATTAAATTCTTTAGATATGGAATCTAAATCTGACGGTATTCCCGATATCATGTCCGAGGCTGAAAATCGTGATATTACTTCGGAAGCTCATGAATATTCTAAAATTGTAAACTTGTTCTTTGAGGCTGAGAATTCTCTTTTTGAACAAAAGCAGGATGAATTGAACACTGTAGTGAGACTCGGCATAAGTGGTACTGATACACAGGCCGAGGTTATTAGAATTAATGATGCGGTAGAAGTGATACGCTGGTATCAGCACCAGATATTTGTAAAGCTGATGAGGGCAGTTATGCAGGAGGATGTGGTTAACGGAGAAGAAGAGGGGGATGCGGAACAGAGTGATTCAAATGGCTCCGCCAAAGTTGCACTAATCGGGATTGAACGTTCTATCGGGGCATGGAGGAAAGTGATAGAATATTTCCCGGAGAAAACTGACGACATTCTAAATGTCCTTTTGCATTTGGATCAATTAAGAAAAAAGACCGAACAGGAGTTCCCAAATGCAAAAAATTTTATCAGACCGGGATTTGATACTATAAATCATTTAGAATAAAAAGTATAATCTGTCTTGTGGACGCTTAAGAAGATAAAAAGTGACCATATCAAATCCCTTGACTCCTTGGCTCAGCAAATTTGATTTTTCACATAGGACTGATATAATTGAAGTGTATAGCTTTATTTTTTGGGGGCAGATATAAATAGTATAAAAATTATTATAATACTTATAGTTATAGCATTATATTCAACTATAACTTTAATATCGTTTGATACTCCTTTGGCAGACATAAAGGATGGTGGAATGCAGAAGAGTCAGAAGATCAATATTTATAATGCAAGTAAAGGTGTTCTTGAGGAAGTAGACAGGGTAGTAAAAACTGATGCAGAGTGGAAAAAGCTCCTAACCCCTGAACAGTTCAGAATTACAAGGAAAAAGGGAACAGAGAAAGCATTTTCAGGAGAATATCATAATCACAAAGGAGAAGGTATCTATCAGTGTGTAAGCTGTGGAACTGACCTGTTCAGCTCAGACACAAAGTATGATTCAGGTACAGGATGGCCGAGTTTTTGGGCTCCGGTATCAGAACATAATATAAAGACTCAGGACGATTATTCTTTCTTTATAAAAAGGACTGAAGTTTTATGTGCAAGGTGTGACGCACATCTTGGACATATTTTCAAAGATGGCCCACCCCCGACAGGGCTTCGATACTGTATTAATTCAGCAGCATTGAAGTTTGTTGAAAAAGAGAAATAATCCATACTCCTCACTCCTTACTCTTTAGCTCTACCTATTTTTTACAGCCTACTGCTTACTGCCTACTTTTCTTATGACCTAATGACCAATGACTAATGACAAGTGACTCAAACGGAGTGGGTGAGAGTTTTTTAGTTTTAGCAAATAATTTGAAGATGTCCTCTTTTATATTCTAGTTCTTGCCCTTCAATATAAAATTTCCAGTAGCCCACTCCGCTATTCTTACAGCTCTGTAACAGAATATGTTCTGAAGCTGTCTTTTTATGATAAATGCATGAAGAGGTATTGAAAGAATAGGAATTCTGTATGTTACCACATCTTTCATAAATGTACCTTCCGGTATCTTTTCAAAGGTATGAAGATGATGCCAGTACTGATAAGGACCAAGTACTTGAATATCAGTGAATCTAAGAGGTGGTTTATAGTCAACAATCCTGCTGCGCCAAATTATTTTCATCCATAACCACTTTATCGTATAATCAAACTCCGCACCTTCGAAAACCTCTGATTTTTCAATGTCTATCATTTTAAAGTCCAGCCAGTCAGGAGTTATCTGGAATAAATTTTTGGGGTTTTCAAAAAAGGTGAAGACTTTCTCAGGCTGAAGAGGTATAATCTGCGATGTCAAGAGTTTATATGACATAAAGTCTATTCGCTTGAACTCGATGGTAAAAGTCGGGGGAAGTTTGTATTTGTGTAACATAATACCTGGTATTAAATAATTTATCACAGTTCAGGTTATAACATGCAATCATAGGTGAAATTAATGAATAAATTGACTATTATTCAGACTGCAGCATTTCTTCGATTGTTATTATTACAGAATCACCAAGTGCGGTAAGATTGTATCCCCCTTCAAGACAGAAAATGCAGGGTATGTTTTTACTTAAAGTCAATATTCCTTTAACTATATTTCTTATTCCCTCGTTTGTTACCATGATTCCTGCAAGCGGGTCTTTCCGGTGAAGGTCATAACCGGCAGATACCAGCATTATATCAGGGTCGAAGTTTCTAACAAGGCCGGGAAGATGATCATGAAATGCTATTAAATATTCATTGTCTCCTGCCCCATAATGCATGGGAAAATTAAAGGTAAAACCTTTACCTTTACCACGACCTCTTTCAGAATCGCTTCCTGTGCCGGGATAATAAGGATACTGGTGCGTACTGAAGTAAAATATTGTTTCATCTTCCTCAAAGATATGCTGTGAGCCATTACCGTGATGGACATCGAAATCAATGATAAAGACCTTTTTGTAGCCGATTTCCTGGGCATACTTTGCACCTACAGCAATGTTATTGAAGATACAGAATCCCATAGCCCTGTTAGTTTCGGCGTGATGGCCGGGTGGCCTTACTGCGCAGAATGCCATGTCAAGTTCACCGCTATTGCATTTCTGGACTGCTTCTGTAACAGCGCCTGCTGCATAGAGAGCAGCCTCTGTGGATTTTTCAGAAATATATGTATCTGCATCAAAGTGCCCGATGAATTTCAGCATCTTTTTGTAATAAGAATTAGAATGAACCCTCAGGATGTCTTTCTCATCAGCTTTTCTGGATTTCAGATGAATGAGTTTGTCCCATAGTTCGGTCTGTTTTAGTGCTTTAGTTATTGCAATCAAACGGTCTTTGGATTCTGGATGACCGGCCGGCATTTCATGAAGAAGAAAGATATCGTCATAAATAAAGCCGACCTTTTTCATGGAATGATTTTAACATTTCAGTCTTAAAAATAAAACAAAAAGGGCAGGTGATTACCTGCCCTTTTATCTTTAAACGGTAACGGTTACGATGCCCGCCCTGTCAAGTAAGCTTTTTCTACTTTACAGGGCTCGTTTCGTCTCAGGGTTACGTCTTTCGGCATTTAAAACCATTTAAACACGAAAGAAAGTTAATTTTTAGAACAGACCCTTTACCTTGCCAGTTTTGGTATCTACGTCTACTCTTCTGTATGCAGGGTCTGAACTTGTGCCTGGCATAAGGCTGATATTTCCTGCCACAGGACATATAAACCGGGCGCCCCCATATGTTAAGAAGTCGCGGATATGAAGTGTCCAGCCTTTAGGAACACCTTTCAGAGTCGGGTCGTGAGATAATGAAAGGTGAGTCTTTACCATCATGGTTGTATAGTCATTGAACTTGGGGTCATTTTCGAAGCGCTCTGCCTTAGCAGTTGCTTCAGGCGAAAAGCTTACACCGTCTGCGCCATAGACTTCCCTGGCGATCAGTTCAACCCTCTTGCGGAGCGGTGTATCCATATCATACAGGAATTTAAAATTGACATTGTCGTTACATGCATCGATGACAGCGTCTGCAAACTCGAGGGCACCTTCGCCGCCTTTCAGCCAGTGTTGTGAGACTGCAACGCGGGCTCCCGCCTCTTCGCACATACGCTTGGTCAGCTTGATCTCCTCAGCGGTGTCTGTATGGAATGCGTTGATACATACTACTGGGTTGATTCCTGCTTTCTTGACTGTATTTATATGGTGTATAACATTCTTCATTCCGTCTTCGAGCCATGGAAGGTTCTCTTCAAAATATTCCTTTGGAAGAGGCTTGCCCGGAGGGCAGGGCAGTGAACCTGCATTGACGCCGTGGCTCTTTAATGCGCGGATAGTAGTGGTGATAACAGAAACGTTCGGAATGTTTCCGGAATAACGGCATTTTACGTTCCAGAATTTTTCAAAGCCTATGTCTGCCCCAAAGCCTGATTCAGTTATGTGGTAATCAGCAAGCTTAAGGCACATCTTATCTGCAACTATTGAGGATTGGCCAACTGCGATATTTGCAAAAGGACCAGCATGGACAAAGCAGGGTTGCCCCTCGACAGACTGCATAAGGTTCGGATTGATTGCTTCACGCATCCATGCGGTCATTGCGCCTGCAACTTCAAGGTCTTCAGTAGTAACAGGATTTCCCTTTTTGTCGTAGGCAACAACAATGCCTCCCATTCTCTTGCGGAAGTCAGCCAGGTCGCTAAATATCGAGAGGATGGCCATGACTTCGGAAGAGACGGCGATGCCGAACTTTGACTGCATCATAAAACCGTCCATCTTTCCGCCTATCCCGATGATGATATTGCGAAGGGCTTGGGCACAAAAGTCCATAATCCACCCCATCTCTACGTTTTTAGGGTTGATATTTAGACGTTTGAGGTTTCTTTTTGCAAGCTGTTCATCATCGTAATTAAATTCATGTTGCATTCTTGAGGTCAATGCCACCATGGCCAGGTTATGCGCGTTCATGACAGCATTGATATCGCCTGTGAGACCGAGAGAGAATTCGGTCAGTGGAATACACTGTGAAAGACCTCCGCCGGCTGCTGAACCTTTAATATTCATTGTAGGCCCACCGGATGGCTGACGTATACATGCTGATACATTTTTCCCACGTTTCCCTATGCCCTGAAGAAGACCTAATGTAGTTGTAGACTTACCTTCCCCCAAAGGTGTTGGAGTAATGGCGGTAACCTCGATGAATTTTCCGTCTGGTTTATCCTTCAGACGTTCAAGTATCCTTGAATAATCAACCTTTGCAACATAATGACCGTGTGGAAGAAGTTCTTCTTTTTTCAGCCCCAGCTCTTCTGCAAGTTGATTAACTGTTTTCATTCTAGTTTCTGCTTCTTCTGCAATTTCCCAGTCTGCGTGTTTGGTTGGATCAAGTGCCATTTTTTTAAATCCTCCTTTTTATTTTATTTAAGTAGTAGAATAGACATATTGAGTTATTGTGTAACTCAATCGTGCTATTTCAGTAACTTATAAGCGCATCCAAAAACCTGTCATTCATACGCCTCAGATTCTTACACATTACAAGTGCCATCTTCTTAATAATCTTGAACGCTATTTCAGTTTCTTCTTTACCCAGTTTTTCAAATCCCTCTGTACTGAGCAGCAGAATTTCGGTATTTTCCGTAGCAATTGCAAATGCTTCATGGCGCCTCTTTTCAAGAATAGAAAGCTCTCCAAAAAAATTGCCTTTTGCAAGTACTGCCAGCGTCTGTTTCCATCCATCAGATGTAACTTTTGATATTTCAACCTTACCAGAGTGTATGAGATACAGGCCTTCTGCATTTTCTTTTTCTTTGAAAATGTGTTCGCCCTTTTTGAACTTCTGCCTCTGTACAAACCTGGAGATCTTGTTGAGTTCCTGATTGTTAAGGTTTTCCAGCAGAACCTGTTGGTTTAGAGCCTTAATCATAAATCATCCCCTCCTCTCATTTCTTCTTTCTATTTTTTATTGTTGGTTCTATTTTTACTGCAGATACCTTTAGCTCAGGTATCTTGCATATTGGATCAAGCTCGGTATTTGTCAATATATTGGCAGCAGCTTCTTTATAATGGAAGGGGATGAAGACCATTCCTTTTAACGGTCTTTTTGATATGAGTGCCTTAATATTTATGCTTCCTCTTCTCGAAGATACTTTCAAAATGTCACTATCCTTTATATTGAGTTTTTTGGCATCATCAGGATTTATTTCTATATATGCCTCATTTGCGACCATATTCAGTTCTTTTACCCTTCTTGACATCGAGCCTGTGTGATATTGAAAAAGCTGTCTTCCTGTAGAAAGTATGAAGGGATATTTCCTGTCAGGCAGTTCTTTTGATGGTGTATAACGAACAGGTGTAAAAGCAGCCCTTCCACGGGGAAAGCCGCCTTTGAAGAGAAATGGTGTGCCGGGATGATTTAATGTAGGACAGGGCCACTGGAGTCCCTGGGATTCGAGTCTGCTGTAAGTGATACCGGCAACGGCGGGCCAGACCCTGCCTATTTCCTGAAGTACCTCCGGCATTAAACTGTATTCCATATCATAGCCCATTCGTTTCGAAAGTTCGATTATTATCCAGGAGTCTTCTTTTGCTTTGCCCGGGGGATTCAGTGCCTTTCTGACCCTCTGAAGCCTTCTTTCTGTATTAGTGAAAGTTCCGTCTTTTTCGGCAAAGCATGAAGCGGGAAGGACAACATCAGCCAGCTCGGCGGTCTCTGTCATAAATATATCCTGTACTACAAGAAAATCCAGTTTTTCCAGTGCCTTTATAGTATGGTTGATATCAGGGTCGCTCATGGCAGGGTTTTCACCCATTATGTATAGTGCCTTCAACTTACCCCTTAACGCTGCTATTATCATCTCGGTTGCTGCAAGCCCAGGCTTTTCTGAGAGCTTGGCTTCCCATTCAGATTCAAACTTTTCTCTTATTCTTTTCAGGTCGACTGACTGATATCCTGGATACTGATTTGGAATGCAGCCCATATCAGTTGCACCCTGTACATTGTTCTGGCCTCTTAAAGGATTGACTCCTGTACATTCCTTTCCGAGGTTTCCAGTCATCAATGCAAGGTTGGCTATAGCAAAAACGTTCTGAGTGCCATGCGAGTGCTGGGTTATGCCCATTGTGTAATATATTGCAGGCCTTTCTGCTTTTCCATAGAGACGGGCTGCTTCTATTATCTTTTTCCTGGGAACCCCTGTAATCTTTTCGGCCTTTTCAGGGGTATAGTCTTTAAGAGTCTTCTTAAAATCTCCGAATCCTTCTGTCCACTCCTCAATAAAGTTTTTGTCAATCAGTTTTTCTTTCAGAATGACATACATCATTGAATTAAGCAGTGCTACGTCTGTACCTGGCTTATGCTGCATATAAAGTGTAGAGAACTTTACAAGCTCTATTTTCCTTGGATCCGCAATGATAATTTTGGCCCCTTTTCGTACAGCCTTTTTCATACGAAGACCGATGATAGGATGTGTTTCAGTAGTGTTTGAACCTATTACAAAGATAACATCATTATTTTCTATCTCGGGAATGGAATTGGTCATTGCACCTGAGCCAAAGACTGTGGCCAGACCGGCCACTGTTGCGCTGTGTCAAAATCTGGCACAATGGTCAACATTGTTTGTTCCTATAGCCGCCCTAATAAATTTCTGGAAGAGATAATTTTCTTCGTTTGTACACCTTGCTGAAGAGAGGCCGCCAATCGAGTCAGGGCCATATTTACCCTTTATTTTTTTGAGCTTAGAGGCAATAAGTGCAAGCGCTTCGTTCCAGGATGCCTTTCTGAATTTGCCGTTTTCTTTTATCAGGGGTGTCTTAAGCCTGTCCGGACTGTTTATAAAACTGTAGCCAAAACGGCCCTTGGAACAGAGCCATCCTTCATTCAGGGTATCATCTTTTGAGGAAATGCGGATCAACTCATTTCTTCTTACGTGTAATGTCAGGCTGCATCCGCACCCGCAATAAGGACATACTGTGTCAACGTCTTTGATATCTTTATGTCTACCTTTGTGAGACCATGACTTGCCTGTAAGTGAACCGGTGGGACAGACAGAAATGCATTGACCGCAGAATTCACAGTCAAGGTCTTTCTCAAAAGGAGGACATATTTTTGCATTGAATCCCCTGTAAGCTATATCTATTGCCCCAACACCCTGGATTTCATCACATATGCGTACACACTTACCACAGAGAATACATTTTTCCATATCTCTTTCGAGAAAAGGATTGTTGTCCTTTTTGGTGTAGATTCTCCTTTCGCCCTCGAATCGGTTTTCCCTTATGCCGTAGAAATAAGCTAGTTCCTGGAGTGTGCAGTCACCTGCTTTTTCACATATCATACAATCGTTTGGATGGTCAGAGAGAAGAAGCTCAAGTAGTGTCCTGCGCAGTTTTTCTATATAGGTGCTTGTTGTAGTAACTTCCATACCCCTTGAAACAGGAGTGGTACAGGATGTTACAGGCCTGTTTATCCCTTTTATCTCAACAATGCAGAGTCTGCATCCACCATGAGGGGTGAGTTTCGGGTGATGACAGAGAGTGGGAACAGGTATATCAACAGATCTTGCTGCGTCAAGAATTGTCGTCCCCTCAGGTACTGATACCCGCAATCCGTCTATTTTAAAATCTATCATTTTTTATCCTTTCCCTATTGCTTTAAATTTGCATGCTTCAAAACATGCACCGCACTTTACACAGAGATCGGGATCTATATTATGGGGCTCTTTGCGTTCCCCGCTTATTGCATCTGCAGGACATGCCTTTTTGCATAAACCACATCCCTTGCAGAAGTCTGCGAGAACCGTGTAAGAGAGAAGATCTTTGCAGACACCTGCAGGGCATTTTTTCTTTATTATATGAGATTCATATTCATCTCTGAAATATTCTATTGTGCTCAGGATTGGATTAGGCGCTGTCTGTCCAAGTCCGCACAAAGAGGTTGCCTTTATGTCGTTCGAAAGGTTTTCAAGAAGTTTTATATCACCTTTTCTGCCATGTCCAGAGGTTATTCTCTCAAGTATTTCCAAGAGCCGTTTTGTACCGATCCTGCACGGTGTGCATTTTCCGCATGACTCTGACTGGGTAAATTGCAGGAAAAATTTTGCGATATTCACCATGCAGTCATCCTCATCAAGCACAACCATTCCGCCTGAGCCTACAATTGAACCTGCACTTGCCAGGGATTCGTAGTCCACTGGTATATCTAAAAGTTTTACAGGAATACAGCCGCCTGACGGACCGCCTGTCTGGACTGCCTTAAATGCCCTGTTATTTTCAATTCCTCCTCCAATGTTGTATATGATTTCCCTGAGCGTGATACCCATGGGCACCTCAATGAGTCCGGAATTTTTTATCTTGCCTGTTAATGCAAAAACCTTTGTACCTTTACTTTTCTCTGTGCCAAATGAAGAAAACCATTCAGCTCCATTTCTTATGATGTAAGGTATATTGGCAAGAGTTTCTACATTATTTATTACAGTAGGTTTTGTCCATAGACCCTTATATACTGGGAATGGTGGTTTTGCCCTCGGCATTCCCCTCTGTCCTTCTATCGAGGCAATTAATGCTGTTTCTTCACCACATACGAACGCACCAGCACCAAGCTTAATTTTTATATCAAAATTAAAATTTTTTCCAAATATATTTCTGCCGATAAATTTTTTCTCCCTCGCCTGTTTCAATGCTTTTTTGAGACGTTCTACAGCAAGAGGATATTCAGCTCTTATGTAAACATATCCCTTATCTGCTCCTATAGAATAGGCACAGATTATCATGCCTTCGATAACAGCATGGGGATTGCCTTCAATAACAGCCCTATCCATGAACGCACCTGGGTCACCTTCATCAGCATTACAGATTATGAACTTCTGGTCAGACTGTTCTTTATTGCAGATTTCCCATTTCAGGCCTGTAGGGAATCCTGCTCCCCCCCTTCCTCTCAGACCTGATTTCTTTATAACTTCTATTGTATCCTCTTGTGTCATTGAGGTAAGAACTTTTCTTGATGCTTCATAACCGCCGATTGATATATAGGCATTGATGGCTTCGGGATCAATCTTACCGCAGTCAGATAAAACCACCTTTATCTGTTTTTTGTGGAAGTTATAGTATTCGTCTCCGGCAACCCATTCTCTGACAGGATTTCCCCCTATTATATGTTCTTTGACAATCCTAGGGACCATGTCTACCTTCACGCGTTCATAAATTGTAGTATTACCGGTTAAAGTTATTGGTGTTACCTCAACGAGTACATCTTTTGCACACAATCCAAGGCATCCTACTTGATGCATGGAGCATTGTTTACCCAACAAGGCCTTTATACCTGTTTTTTTAAGTTCCTTCTTGAATGCCTTGATAACATCAGCACCACCTGTGGCTATGCCTCCCGGTCCCATGCAAACCTTTATCTTTACATTAGCTTTCATTTATTATCACTAGTCTTCTTGCCTTCAAGTATCTTAATCTCTTTTATCAATTTATCAGCTGTTATTTTCCCGTAAACCTTTTTATTGATGATAACGACAGGTGCCATACTGCATGTTCCTACACAAGCAACTCTTTCAACAGTAAATTCCCTGTCATCAGTTGTATCTTCCCCATCAGTAAGTTTTAACTTTTTCTTTAAGGTGCTGATTAGCATATCAGATCTTTTGACATGGCATGCAGTACCACAGCATGCTGTAATTACATTCTTGCCTCGAGGTTTCAGGTGAAACTGTGCATAAAAGGTGGCAATACCAAAAAAACGGCTAGCAGGTATATCAAGCCTCTTTGAAAACCAGTATACAGTATTTTCAGGTATATAACCAAAATAATCCTGAATATCCTGAAGTATTGTTACAATGTTACCTTTATTTTTTTTGTAATCTGTGTATATCTTTTTTAGTGCATTTTTCATTGAAATTTATTGTTTTAAATATGGACTGTAAAATTATCATATAAAAAGAAATGCTGTCAAGGAAATCAAAGTCAGTTTATTTATTAAATATTTTAATAAAAATATATAAACTTTCATATAAGTTTATAAATTGTTAAGTTTTCCTGCTGAAGGATCAACGTTAACACAAGTACCCAGGACGCACCGCAAGTCAAATGGTCATGCATGTGCTAGCTTGAGGCTCATTTCACGGGGTAAATAATTTTGTGTGGAATAAATGAAAAATTTTAGGATATATTATATAGACTCTGGAGGTATTGAAATGCTTAGATTTAAATTAATATTTTCTATCTTCTTTATTCTTATCTTTTCTGCATCTTCTTTTGCGGCTGTTCTGCTGGACAGGGTGGTTGCTGTAGTCAATAAGGAGGTTATCACGTGGAGTGAATTATACAGGAATATGGAGATAGATGCCTCCCCCAAATTAAAAGAATTAAGCGAAGAGGAGCGGAGAAAGATTTTTAAAGAAAATGAGGCGATCTTCCTTGAGAAGTTTATAAATATAAAACTTCAGTTACAGGAAGCCAGGAGGATGGGCATAGGAGCAACTGATAAAGAACTCAAAGAGGCTATCGAAAATATAAAAAGGAAATATACAATGACAGACTCTGATTTTATCGAGTCTCTGGAAAAAGAAGGATACACATTTGCAGAATACAGTAAGAGGTTACTGGAACAAATAATTTTAAAAAAGATTATCAACTATATGGTAAGAAGCAAGACGGTAATCTCGGAGGATGAGATTAAAGGGTATATTGAAAAGAATAAGGAAATGTTTGAAAAAGCCGATTTATACAGAATTTATCAGATTTTTTTCAGGAAAACGGAAGATGATAATGATAGAAGTAATATTGAAGAAAAGGCAGCTCTTGTACTTAATAAGTTAAAAGACGGTGAAATTTTTGAAAATCTTGCAAAAGAATATTCTGAAGACCCTTCAGCCGGCAGCGGTGGAGATTTAGGCTTTTTAAAAGAGGATGATCTTAATAAGGAATTTAGAGAGATATTATCTAAATTAGAACCCGGTGAAGTCAGCAGTCCATTCTGGACCGACAGAGGGCTTCATATAATAAAGTTTGGTGAAAAAATAGAGCATAAAGATCAGGATAATATAAGGGAAGAAGTCAGGGAAAAGCTGAGAGACGAAATTTTTATGGAAAGATATAATAAATGGATAAAGGGTCTCAGAGAGAAATCTTTTATAGAGATTAGACTTTAAGTACAAAATTCATTACTGGTTGCATAGCACATATAAACTCGTCAAACGGTTACGGTAACGACGCCCGCCCTGTCAAGTAAGCTTTTCTACTTTACAGGGCCCGTTTCGTAATCTGGTTTGTCTGGTTTGTTTTGTTTATCTAGTTTATCCGGTTTAAACTAAAGAAACTATTTTCGCATAGCGCATAGCGTAATTAATTACGTCTTACGGTCACGGTTACGAGGCCCGTTTCGGTTTTCGGTTACGTCTATCGTCCTTACTGCTTACTCCCTACTGCTTACTTCCTACTTTTTGCTTTTTCGTTCCTACTGCCTACTCCCTACTTTGTTTAGTTCTTTTCTCCCTGCGCCCTGCGCCATGCTCTATGCGCTTTGCGATATTGACTCCCTGCCGCAGGTATCAGGTTGTATAAAAAGGCTTATTATTGATAAACTTTATTTATTGAATAATTAGAAGAATGATTGTATCCGACATTTTAATTTTAAGAAAATTTTAGAACTTCATTTTAAATGATTCCAGGGAGGGGAGATGAAAAAACTTAAGATAAGTGTGCTTGCATCAGGCCGTGGCTCTAATTTTCAGTCTATAATTGATTCTGTTGCATCGGGATATTTAAACGCAGAAATAAGTTTATTAATAACTGACAACCCGGATGCCTTTGCAATTGAAAGAGCAAAAAAACATGGCATAGAATACCTTATAATGATGCCCAAGCAGTTCAACTCTAAGGATGACTATTACAGGAACATTGCAATTGAATTGCAGAATAGGGAAGTTGGACTGATTGTGCTTGCCGGTTTTATGCGCATTGTCGGTAAACCATTGATAGATGGTTTTACTAATAAGATAATGAATATACATCCTGCCCTGCTACCCTCTTTTCCGGGATTTCATGGACAGAAACAGGCAAATGATTATGGAGTAAAGATATCGGGATGTACTGTGCATTTTGTGGATGAAGGAATGGACACAGGCCCGGTAATAATACAGGCAGCCGTTCATGTCAATGACGACGATACAGAGGATACTTTATCTGAAAGAATTCTGAAACTTGAGCATAAAATCTATCCTGCAGCAATAAAGTTGTTTTCAGAGGGAAGATTAGAAGTGATTGGACGAAAAGTGAAGATTAAAGGGATAGTTCCTGATGAAAATAACATAGTAAATCCTCCTATCCCAGGTTAAATGTGGAAGATACTGATATAGTCTTAATGCTGCGTCTTAAAGAAGGTGATACAAAGGCATTTGAACTGCTTTTGGCCAGACACAAGCGTTCTGTATATAATATTGCCTATAAATTTTTGAATGATGAAGGAGAGGCAGAAGACATTACACAGGAAGTTTTTATAAGGGTCTACAGGGCTTCAAAGACATACAGTCCCGAGGCGAAGTTTACCACATGGCTCTATACTATAGTAAAAAACCTCTGCTTCAATGCAATTAGAAAAAAACGATCTGCTGATGTAGTTCATTTTGATGACGAAGAAATACCCGAGATACCCGCAAAGGGAGATGACCCATCAGAAATTTTTTCAAAGGAACAGATAAGAGAAAGGGTTATTAAGGCTGTTAATGGCCTTCCTGAGAACCTGCGGATTGCTGTTGTTCTTCAGAAATTGAAAGGCCTTTCGTACGAGGAAATTGCAAAAATTCTCGATTGCTCTGTTAATGCAGTAAAATTAAGGGTTCATAGGGCTAAAGAAATACTTTCCAAGGAATTAGGAGGCCTTAAAGAGGAAACCAAATGATTTATATATGGTTTAATATAATGGAGGGATGGTTATGAACTGTCAATGGGTAAAGGACAGCCTCTCGGCATATATTGATGGGGAACTTAGTGAAGACCAGGCTCTCTCAGTCAAAAACCACATAAAAGAGTGCCAGCTCTGCAATTATGAATACAGAAGGCTGTTGAATGCATGGAAAGCACTGGATTTATGGGAGGAATTAGAACCTCCTGTACACCTTGAAAGTAACATACTTAAAACAATAAAAAGAGAAAAATCTGTCAGGTGGCTGAAAATAGCTTTGCCAGCAGCTGCTGTTTTTCTTATAGCCATAGGTATCTTTTTATTCTATGGTAACGAAGGTCATAAGAAAGATATGATGGCAAGGACAGAAGAACCCTCTGTTCAGGTCACAAATGCTATGAAGCACGTTGATGAGGAAGAGATTATCACGAACCTTCAACTGTTTCAGGAAAAAGAATTCTACGATACACTTGATTTGTTAAAGAAAATTGATTATCTTCCTTTAGTAGAAGAGGTGCAGGAAAAGAAAAACAACGATAAAAGCAGTTCTCTGGATTTTATAACTACATGAAGAAGTTATTATTTTTAATTATAATTATCTGCCTGTTTTCAATCCTGGCGGCAAATTCAAATGCTGAGGAGCCGTCTGTAAAAAAGAACAGGGTTGAGTGGAAATCCATGTCTCCCAAGGAGAGGGGCAGGATTATCGAGATTTATAAAGGATGGAAATCCCAACCGGTTGATTCAAAAGAAAGGACAAAGAGAAACTATAAGAACTACAATAAGCTCTCACCTGAAGAAAAACAAAAACTGAAAAAGAGATTTAAGGCTTATAAGAACCTCAATCCATCGGGCAGGAAACAGGTTAACGAGAGGCTTAAAGCAGTTGATTCACTGCCGCCTGAGAATGAGAAGGAGATAAGAAAAAAATATAATAAAATTAGGGAAAAACCAGCAGATGAAAGGATGAAATCCCTGGAACGGACGAGGTTCTGGAAGAACCTGAATAAACAGGAAAGAGAGATATTCAAAAAACTTATGTTCCCTGATTGATTGTTATCCCTGTAAAACTCTCCTGAACACTTACCTTGAAGCAATACCATTGCTGTAGTAATATAGAAATTAAGAATAAAATAATGACTGACTCTTTGAGGTTACGTTTTGAAAATTTCAGGTGGCTGGTTAAAGGGCAGGAGGGTTGCCTTTAAGAAGGCTTTTTCAGTAAAATCCGGGGGAAATGAACTAAGGCCAACTTCCGCTAAGGTCAGAGAAGCAATCTTTGATATCTTGCAGGATGATATAAAAGGAGCTGCGTTTCTTGACCTGTACGCGGGAACTGGAGCAGTAGGAATCGAGGCTCTGTCAAGGGGTGCTGAAAAGGTTTTTCTTGTGGAGAATAATTATATCCGCTCAAAGGCTATCATGAACTATATTAAGGAGATAAAGGCTAATGAAATGTCGCATGTTTATAGAGAAAGAGCAGAGTATTTTCTGAAAAGGGCATCAGTAGCAGGAGCGACCTTTGACATCATTTTTGCAGATCCACCATATTCATCAGATGAGACAGGTAAAGTCCTTAGATTGTTGAATGAGTATGATGTTTTGAGGAAAGGGGGCTGCCTGATTGTTGAGCACCGCTCTAAATCTGTTTTGCCTCAGGATACACAATCTCTCAAGTTCGTTAAAAATTATAAGTATGGCGATACAATGCTGACGTTATACAGGAAGCAATAATGAGTAAAAGAATTGCAATTTATCCCGGAACTTTTGATCCTTTTACCAATGGCCATCTTGACCTTATAGAGAGAGGCCTTGTGATTTTTGATGAAGTTATAGTTGCCCTTGCACCAAGTCCTAAGAGAAAACCGCTTTTTACTGTTAAAGAAAGGCTCTCCATGCTTCGAAAATCGCTGGGAAGTTACAACAGGGTTAAGGTCGAGCTTTTTGACGGGCTTCTTGTTGAATATGTCAAAAGTAAAAAAGGGGTGGCTATTATCAGGGGACTGAGGGCTATATCTGATTTTGAGTATGAGCTTCAGATGGCTCTTATGAACAGAAGAATGAACCCTGAAATCGAGACTGTCTTCATGATGCCGAATGAGGAATATTCGTTTTTGACATCAACGATTGTCAAAGAGATTGCCTCTTTTGGAGGTAATGTCAGGAGGCTTGTTCCAGAGCCTGTTGAGAAGGCTTTGAAGAGAAAATTTAAAATAGATTAACAGTATAAGATAATTATGTTAATGAAAGAGATAGCGAGACCCAGATGTAATGGTTTAATAAGCAGTACTATCTTTCGCTTACTGCGATATTTTTCGACAGTTCTAAACTTATTCCGCTACAGACTCGAAACTCACCCCGACGTATCGGGGTTCAGACAGTCGAGTCTGTGGCCGCTTCATTTCACTAAGAACTGTTACCGAAAAATATCGATATCGCTCAAGCCAGCACTGCTTATAAATATATCCTGGTTATATCTATCCACCTACGCAGAGGACCACGGTCCTGTCTGCGGCATGGAGGATTGCCCGTGGATCTCCATACTCTGATTCTTGGAGGTTGAAATGTCTAAAGAGGCACTTTTAATTATCGATATGCTTAATGATTTTGTTTTAAAGGGTGCCCCTCTTGAAGTCCCGGAGACAAGAAAAGTTATTCCAGGGATAAAGAAAGAGATACGTAAAGCGAGAGCTGGTAAAAAACCTGTTATATATATCTGTGACGCTCACAGGCGGGATGACGTGGAATTCTCAAAATTCGGATGGCCGCCTCATGCGGTTAAAGGGACAAAGGGGGCAGATGTAGTTAAAGAATTAAAGCCAGTGAAAGGGGATATAGTAATTGAAAAAAAGACATACTCAGGTTTCTATAATACAAAGCTTCATGGTATTTTGAAAAAAATGGGAATTAATTCATTGAGACTTACAGGTTGTGTTACGCAAATATGTATTATGTTTACTGCATCTGATGCTGTATTGAGAGATTATAAGGTAACTGTTGTGAAGAACGGAGTAGCTGGAATTACAAAAGAAGACCATGATGCTGCATTGAGAATTATGAAAAATGTACTGGGGGTTAGGATAGTATAGGTGATATATTGGGGTTTCAGAGGTAACGGTTACGGTTAAGATGCCCGTATCGTGAGGCGTCCAACGGTAACGTTAAAAACATGAAACCACGTAGGTTATCCTACTGTGGGACATAAGACGTAAGCGCTGGACGATACTGGCTTCGTTGCCGAAAGACGCAAGACGCTTGACTTTTTTACAGGAGGAATTATGTTCCATATTGCAGATCCTCGGGAAATCATAGAAGGTAAGATAACGGATGTATATTTCGAACGTGCACTAAAGATTATTAAGGCAAAAAAGTTAAACAAAAAGGTCAAAGCCGAAGTGATTGCAAAAAGCCTTCCGGAGAATTGGCCCTGGACGGTTTTTGCAGGTCTTGAAGAGGCCGGATATCTGTTGAAACATTTACCTGTTAAGGTTAGAGCTTTAAAAGAGGGTACGGTATTTTACCCGTTTGAACCTGTCATGGAAATCGAGGGAATGTATCAGGATTTTTGTGTATATGAAACAGCGATTCTTGGTCTCATATGCCAGGCCTCCGGCATTGCAACAAAAGCAGCCAGATTTAAAAAACTTGCAGGAGAAAGGCCTGTAATAAGTTTCGGTGCACGGAGGATGCACCCTGTACTTGCTCCCATGATTGAAAGGAATGCATATATTGGTGGATGCGATGGAGTTGCTGTTGTAAAGTCTGGTGAAATTATAGGTGAGGACCCCATGGGGACCATGCCGCATGCTCTTATTATATGTTTCGGTTCCACAGTGGAAGCTGTTAAGGCTTATGATGAGGTACTTGCCCCTAAGATTAAGAGGGTTGCCTTAATTGATACATTTCTAGATGAAAGGTTCGAGTGTATCAATGTAGCAGAGGCATTGGGCAAAAAACTTTTTGCTGTAAGGTTCGATACCCCTTCTTCAAGGCGCGGGAATTTCTACCGTTTACTTGAGGAAACAAGGTGGGAACTTGATATGAGGGGTTACAGTCATATAAAGTTTTATGTGAGCGGTGGTATTAAAGAGGATGATCTGCCTGTTTTGAATCCAATTGTTGATGGTTATGGCATCGGTACCTCCATAAGCAATGCTCCTGTGATCGACTTTTCTTTCGATATAGTGGAGGTTGAGAAAAAGCCTCTATCAAAAAGAGGAAAATGGTCCGGCAGTAAAAAACTCCTGGAATGCGCCAAATGTTCCGGCAGGAAGATAGTTCCTAATATAGCTGGAGGACGTGGAATATCCTCAAGACCGAGATGTGACTGTGGAGGCAGATATACTGATATTCTTTTTGACTTTATTGATAACAGAAAAATTCTTTTCCGTGAGGAAAGTCCCGGTAAATTGCGTCAGAGAGTCCTGAAAAATATAAAAAACCTGTCGTTGTGATTTTAGATAAAAAGGAATGAGTAGCAGGGTGCAGGGGGCAGGGCGTAAAAAGGCAAAGGGCAAAGAGCAAAGAGTAAACAGCAAGTAGTAAAAAGAACGCCATGCGCCATGCGATGAGTAAACGGGCATCGTTACCGTAACCGTAAGACGTTACCTTTAAAATTTGCAATTGATAATCAAAAATTCGGAAATTAAATTTCAAAGGGCCAGTGACTAGTGACTAATGACCTCAAAGGTAGCGGGCGGTAAGGTATTCTCCCTACGGGTCGTTGACCCTATGGGTCATAGACTGTGATCTCGCGATTATTTAACGGACAAACTAGATGAAGGTTTGCGAAATATTTACGAGCATTCAGGGCGAGTCGAGTTATGCCGGCCTGGCATGTACATTTATCAGGCTAAGCGGGTGTAATTTGAGGTGTTCATATTGTGATACACAATATGTATATGACAACGGGACAGAGATGTACATTAATGAAATTATGAACCGGGTTATGACAGCAGGAGTAAATCTTGTTGAGATTACAGGAGGTGAGCCTCTTCTTCAGGGGGATGACACGCATAGTCTGATCAGAACACTTCTTGACAAAGGTTTTGAGGTATTGATTGAAACTAACGGCTCAATAGGTATAAAAGACATTGATAAACGTGCAACTGTTATTCTTGATATAAAAACACCGGGAAGCGGTATGAGCCATGACATGGATTTCTCTAATCTTGATTATATAAAACCATCAGATGAAATAAAATTCGTAATATGCAGCAGAAATGATTATGACTGGTCAAAAAAAATAATCTCTGATTATAAACTTAATGGCAAGTGCAAAATTTTATTTTCCCCGGCATTTGGCGTCCTGGCCCCCTCATTGATTGTCAGGTGGATTATCGAGGATAGGCTGGATGTCAGGCTTAATATCCAGATTCACAAATATATTTTCGGCCCGGATGAGAGGATGGTTTAATTGCATCAATAGTAATTTTTTTATTTTCTGGACTTGCCACGACCTTTCTTATGTTCTTTTGGTGTTTTAACCTTATCCTTTCCTTTTCCTTTTTCTATATCATCACAGATATTAACGAAATTCTTACCGCTTTCTCTCATTTTTATTATATTTTCAGGTGCAAATTCGTAGTAATCTGATATGAAACGTAAATTGACGAGATTAATAATATCATTGTCTCCGAGTTTTATCTGTTTCCATTCTTTTTTGGGTTTCTTTTTATAGTAGCCATAAGCCTTCCCATACGGCGGACCAATGACCGCGGTTTCTTTTACCGGTACATAATATATTTCAGGTCCAAGGCCGAAATGTGTTGATATGTCAAACCAGGACATCCCTTTTAGACGCAGGTCTATTATTATACCTGTAGACACACGTGTTCTTTCGGCAATAAAAAATACGACAGGAATTTCATTATCTTGAATCCTTCTTTCCCTGATGATTATGACCTCTCTTTGCGGAACACTAAAGTAGTCCCCTATAGCAAGAAAGAAGCTGCCGCCGCTATCGCTGATTGATATACCAGCGTTTACTGTTGCTTCTGAAGCAGTACCGTAAGATAACAACAATAAACATACTAAAATTAAAGACTTTTTCATAATAAATGCCTCCTTCTAATTAAAATTATTTTAAAAATCCGAATTATAGAGAATATTTTAGTCTGTCATGTATCATAAGTAAACCCCGTAGAAAAGATGATTTTCTTTACGGGGTAAACCCCGTAGAAAGGATGATTTTCTTTACGGGGTAAACCCCGTAGAAAGGCAGTAAGCACTAAGCAGTAAGCAGTAAGGAGTGAGGAGTAAGGAGTGGGAAGTAAAGAGCAGGGCGCAGGGAGCATGGAGCAGGGCGTAAAGAGTAAGAAGTAAGCAGTAAAAAGCAGGGTGCAAGGAGCAGGGTGAAGGGTAAAAAAGGCAAAAGACAAAGAGTAAGGAATAAAAAGAACGCCATGCACCAAGCGCCATGCGCTATGCGATGAGTAAACGGGCTTGGTAACCGTTGTCCATAGACTTTTTCAGTTGTTGACCAATGACCAATAACTAATGACCTCAAAGGTAGCGCGCGGTAAGGATGATTTTCTTTACGGGGTAAACCCCGAAGAAAGGATGATTTTCTTTACGGGGTAAACCCCGAATAAAGTGTGATTTTTCTTATAAAAGCGTGAATATAAAAAAACAAAGCTGTTACTATATAAATTATTGACACCCATATCCGTAAGTGGTAAGATTTTGTCATGGTTCGAAGAATAGTATTAATATCATTATTTCTATTTCTTTTTACCACCGTGGCTTTTTCAGATTTATACAGGTATGTAGATGAAAACGGTGTAATCTGCTATACAGATGCACCTTTTGGGAAGAAGTCTGAAAAGGTTTTAAAGGAAAAGAAGATAATTGATAAAAAGATGAGTGCTGGTTACGACTACAGTAATTATGTTAAAAAAGCAGCTTCGAAATATCGGCTGGAGCCTCAATTAATACATGCTGTTATAAAAACCGAGTCGAATGGGAACTACAGGGCTGTATCCAGAAAAGGAGCAATGGGTCTTATGCAGTTGATGCCTTCTACCGCAAATGCTATGAATGTTAGAAACCCTTTTAATCCTGAGGAAAATATAGAAGGTGGCACAAAATATCTTAGATATCTTATTGAGAAATTCAACGGAAATGTGGAACTTGCGCTGGCTGCGTATAATGCAGGGCCTAAAACAGTTGAAAAGTATGGAAAAACTCCTCCTTTATCAGAGACAAAGAGATATATTGACAAGGTTTTTTCTCTGTATAATGGGAAACGATTTTATAGTATCTCTGAACTGAAAATGAAGGACAAATCTTCCCCTATATATAAAATTGTTCTTGAAGATGGCACAATCCTTTTCACAAATTCATCTCTTATAAATACAGGTGAAGTAAGGTTTTAAATGCCGTCTGAAATTGATTTCCTTCAGGAAAAGATTCTGAAGTTTAGAGAGCGTAATCGCGCAATAATTATATCCCATAATTATCAGAGAGGCGAGATTCAGGATTTAGCAGATTTTGTCGGGGATTCTCTGGAACTTTCAAGAAAAGCAGCGACAGTAGATTGCGACATGATTGTCTTCTGCGGGGTGAATTTTATGGCAGAAAGTGCTTCGATACTTTCTCCTGACAAGACAGTACTGCTCCCGGAGATTGGCGCAGTCTGCCCGATGGCAGACATGATTAGGGTTGATTCACCAAGGCCGGTAAGAAAGAGCTTCCCTGGATTTGATAACCCTCCCTCGTTTGTTTATCCTCCTGAATTTACACTGAGGGATATTAAGCAGAAATACCCTGGTATTCCTGTAGTTACCTATGTAAACACAACCGCAGATGTTAAGGCTGAAAGTGATATATGTTGCACATCTGCAAATGTAGTGAAGGTAATAGAATCTCTTCCTGATGAACAGGTTATATGTATACCTGATAAAAATCTTTCCATGTGGGCAGCAAAGAACACCAGGAAGAAGGTGATTACATGGGATGGGTTTTGCCATGTGCACGAGAGGGTAACACCGGAAGATGTAAAAAAGGCAAGGGAAGAGCATCCAGGTGCTCTTGTAATGGCACATCCGGAATGCAGGATAGAAGTCCTTGAAATGGCAGATCATGTCACAAGTACATCAGGAATGCTGAAATTCGCAAAATCCTCAACGGTAAAAGAATTTATTGTTGGTACCGAGATAGGGCTAATGCACAGGTTAAGAAAGGAAAATCCAGACAGTGCCTTTTATCCTCTCAGAAAAGACATGATATGCCCTAACATGAAAAAGACCACTCTAAAAAGCATACTCAGGGCTTTTGAAGAGAACATATATGTTGTTAAAGTTCTTGAACACATTAGAGTGCCGGCCAAAAGGGCTCTTGACAGAATGCTGGAAATAAAATAGCTGATCAATAAATTTCCCTCTAGGGAGCGAAAGGAATATGTCCAACTACTTAATCCAAAAACTATTTTTGTGCTGAAATGTATTTTATGGGTTAAAATCCTTGACATGCAGTATTCAACCCCATCATGATAATTAACTAATGTCAACAAACAGGCTGGAACAGAAAATAATCGAGAGTATCAAAAGAGATGGCCCTATTACTTTCGAAAAGTTTATGGAGATGGCACTTTATGATCCGGTATTTGGTTATTACAGCTCAAAGGAAAACAGAATTGGAAGGGAAGGGGATTATTATACAAGTTCACATCTCCACTCCTTATTTGGTGCAATGATTGGAAAGCAGATTAGTGAGATGTGGGAGCTTATGGGAAAACCGGGGAATTTCAGTATTGTAGAAATTGCTTCAGGTGCAGGGTATCTATGCAGGGATATGCTTGATTACATGAGAGACACGGAATTTTTTGACTCTCTTAATTACATTATTATAGAGATGAACCCTGCAATGAGGGATAAACAGAGAGAGCTTCTCTCTGTATTTTCAAGCAAAGTAAGATGGTTCTCTTCAATGAATCAGGTTAAACATATCACGGGATGCATCTTTTCTAACGAGCTCCTGGATGCATTCCCTGTCCATCTTGTCCGGATGGAAGAGAATTTGAAGGAGATATATGTTGATGTTGAGGGTGATAGCCTAAAAGAGAAAACCGGGATTTTAAGCAAAGATGACATATTAAAATATTTCAAAGGTTATTCCATTGAACTTGAAGAAGGTTACAGAACAGAAGTGAATCTGAAGATTAGGGACTGGCTGAATGATATTAATAACTCATTAAGAGAAGGATTTGTTTTTACTGTGGATTACGGCTTTACTTCAAGGGATTATTACAGTGAGTACAGAAACAGGGGTACACTTATGTGTTATCACAGGCATCAAATCAGTGAGAATCCATATCAGAATATCGGGGCGCAGGACATTACAGCACATGTTAATTTTTCATCTCTAAAAAAATGGGGTGAGGAGCTGGGTCTCAAGACAATAGGTTTTTGCGGTCAGGGGGCATTCCTGGTGTCTTTGGGAATTGATGAGGAGATAAAAAGACTGGCCTCAAGTTCTGATGACTATCTGTTTGAGCTGGCAAGGATTAAAAAGCTGATTATGCCGCAGGGTATGGGCGAATCACATCAAGTAAATATTCAATATAAAGGTAATAAGACTTTGAATTTGAAGGGTTTCTCAATAAGAAATCAGATTAAATCATTAACCTAATGTATTTTTAATATACCCCAGGCTTTTTATGACATCTTCAGTCGAGTGAGCTTCAACTGTATAAATGCAGTCTTTATTCTCAAGCAGTTCGAAGAATCTTTCAAAATCAAATGTACCTTCGCCAATTGCAAGATGCTGGTCAGATTTTCTGTTGTTGTCGTGAAGGTGGATTTCGAGTATATAAGGATTTAAAGAACTCAACCATGTTTCAAGTGATACGTTAGAGAAAAGATTGCAATGGCCTGTATCAAAACAGATCCCAAAATTATTTGAATTCATATTTTCCATTAGTAGTTTTAGATTGTCCGGCTTATCCTCAAAAATGTTTTCTATCACAATTTTTACACCCATATCAGAGGCCTTTTTGTTGACAGGTTGCCATGTCATAAGGCTTTTCTCGAGCCACAGGTCTATGTTCAGGGCATACTTCCATTTTTCATAGCCTGAATGGAAAACGATTGCAACCGGTTTTAATTTCTCTGACAAATCAAGTACCTGTGAAAACCTGTGCATTGTAGCTCTTCGAACCTCGGAATCTACCGCACCAGGAGACAGATCCATAAAAGGTGCATGGATGTTAATAGATGGATTGTTATCGAGTCTGTTTATTAATGCGCTTATGTCATCATCTGTTAGTGAATCAAGAACTGCAGAACTAAAGTATATTTCAATGTTAAGTGACTTTTTTATAATAAAATCAATATATTCAGGGATTTTATTAAATGGTATATGTACATATGGAGATGGCACTATTTTGAAACCGCAGTTTCTTTAGCATCGGATTTTTTATCAGTTTTTTCGGCTTTTTCCGGTTCTTTTCTTGATTCGTCTGATTTTTCTTTTTTTTCTGACTTGGTTTCTGAATCTTTTGAATCAGGCTTCCTTCTATCAGATGCATAGTCAGTAGCATACCATCCGGTACCCTTAAGGATGAATGATGTATTGGAGATCATCTTTTTCAATCTTCCACCGCAGGCAGGGCATATAGTAAGTGGTTCTTCTATGATTTTTTGCATTATTTCATGATATCTTTTGCATTTGGTACACTCATACTCATAAATAGGCATTTTAGACATGACCTCCAGAAAATTATTATTTTAATAATATAACTGATATATTTAACAAGCGTCAATTTTTTAAAAGTCATGAAAAAGTTTATAATACTAACATGATAGTGGGATTGACCGGAAATTTCGGTATGGGGAAAAGCTATGTGCTTTCGGTTTTCAGAAGACTTGGCGCTGTAACAATAGATAGTGACAAGATAGTTGATGTCCTTTTGAAAGAAAAGGAGATAATAAGGAAAGTAAAAAGTCTTCTCGGAGATGAAGTGTTAAATAATGATGGGAATTTGAATAAGGGAAAAGTAGCAAATAAAATATTTGATAACAATAAGTTAAGAAATAATCTTGAAGTACTACTTCATCCCATTGTATTTAGCAGAATTGATGCTTTTTTAAGTAAAATCAGAAATAAGAGATGCATAGTAGTTGTTGAAGTCCCTTTACTTTTCGAAGGTGAATACCAGAGAAAATTTGACAGAGTTTTAACAGTTTATACAACAAAGAAAACTGCCATTGAAAGGTTAATGCATACCGGTCTCTCACGCGCTGAGGCCTTGTCGAGACTTAAAGCCCAGATTTCAATAAATACAAAGAAAAAACTTGCAGACTATACAATAAATAACAATTACTCCAAGCAGCAGACCTATAAAAAGGTGGAGATTATTTACAGGTTAATGCGTGAGGATATGGAAAAGAAGAATAGGTGATTATACAGGATCCACGTCTATTCTGATATTTATATCTTTTACTTTCTCATATTTGCTCAGTATTGTTCTGGCAGCGGTGTTCAGTGTTTTTCTGTTATTGGACTTGAGAAGGACAGAGAGTTGATCCCCGCTTTTTCTTCTTTTGATATTTATTGGTCCCAGAACTTCAATATTCTGACTTTGATCATTAATGATTTTTTTCATTTTCTCGGCCAGGTCGAAACTTCCTGAGAAGTTGATCTTTAATAATTTTGAGTATGGCGGATAATTGAGTGCTTTTCTCACTGAAAGTTCTTCGTTTATGAAAGATACATAATCATTTGACTTGAAACACCTGAACAGATGATTTTTGGGAAGTCTTGTCTGTAATAATATCTCTCCATCCGGCTCAACAAGCTCTGATATTGCGGATAAATCCATATATGCTTTTTCAGATGCCCTGAAATCAGGAAAATTCAGGGAATTATCTATATTTAAAATTACAGCCAGTGGAAATTTTTTGGTTATGCCGATTCGTTTTGTCATCATCTTTGTACCGATTATTACTCTTGTAGACTCGCTTGATATCTTTTGCATTAACTCTTCGATTTCAGACTTCCTTTTTGCCCTGTCACTGTCGAATCTGATTGGTTTAATACCAAATAGCCCTTCGATATCTTCCTGTAATCTTTCTGTTCCAGACCCCAGGGATTCAAGTTGATAACTTCCGCAACGGCTGCATCTTTCCGGCATATCACCTGATAAGCCGCAATAATGGCATTTAAGAGACCTGTCATGTTTATGCAAAACCAGAGGTATACTGCATACAGAACAGTTTTCAGTATAGCCGCATTCCCTGCAGAGCAGCAGGGGTGCATAACCCCTTCTGTTGATCACGAACATAATATTCTTGCCGTCTCTAAGCCTGCTTCTGGAGACTTCAAAAACCGATCGTGTAACATTTGGCTTTATAGCCTTTTCGAATCTCATGTCGATAATCTTGATCCTGGGCCGCCCTGGATTGTATTGAGGTTTAATAAATCTGTATTTGTTAGCAAGAACATTGAAATAGGAATCTACAGAGGGTGTGATGGAAGAGAGTAAAACCGTTGCCTTCTCTATAAAGCCTCTCATTACTGCAACATCCCTGATGTTATACCTGACTCCTTCTTCCTGTTTGTAAAAACTGCTGTGTTCGTTAAGGACAATGATTAGTGATAACTTTTTAAGAGGAGCAAAAAGCGGTGCCCTTGTTCCCACAACTATATCGTGCTTTCCTGAAACAATTCCTTCAATATACTCCGAACGCCTGCCTCTGGATATTTCTCCATGAAGCAGGCAGATCCTTTCTTTAAATATTCCTTTAACAGAGTTGTAAAACAGGTTTGCACGGGAAATTTCAGGAAGCAGTATTATCACATTTTTGCTTGAGGTTAACAATTTTGCAACGATAGAGTATTCGTATATTACAGAAGGTGAGTGCACAAGGAAAGTCTGGTATCTGTTATTTGAGATCGATTTTATTAAAGGTGAGATATCTTTTTCAGGGATATCAATTAATTCGACATGAATGTTGTGAGATGACTTTTGGTGAGTTTTTTTAGCACTTGTCTTAACAAATACCTCTTTTGGAACTGTATGCTTTAAGACAAGGCCTTCCTGTGCAATATAGTATTCTGAGATCCATCGGATAATTTTCAGCAGACCGTTACCTAGGACAGGAGCATCTAAATGAATTTTAGTGAACTCTTTTATGCGGTCAGCAGGAGGAGATGTACATCTGCTGAATATTATGCCTTTTGTCAGTTTATTTTTTAAAGGTGCTGAGACTAACATCCCTGGCTGTGCTGTCTCCTTTAGCGCTTCAGGACATCTGTATGTCAACGGGCCGAGATTTATCGGGAATAATATATCAAAATAGGACATAAAGGATTTTAGCATAATTTTTGTATCCAGACCTAAGGAGATTTTATAAGTATGACCGGTGGTTGCTTACTGTGATATTTTTTGCCGTTACCGAGGCTCATTCCAACCATTCATCACAAAAATTTAACCGTTTATCACAAAAATATAGACCTTAAGATTATAATTCGATATAAGGATTGCGATATCAGTAAAACTGTAAATTTTAAATGCAAATAATCACTAATTTATATATAGGGGGATGGCATGAAAAAGTTCATTTTTTTTATCCTGATTATTTTATTGGCTGCAGCACCTGTCTGCGTGCTATGCACAGGCAGAGCCAATGCTGAAAATCTTTTTATCATGGGATGGGACGGGGCAGGTTACAGGAATGTAAAGGCACTTCTTGATGCTGGAGAGTTGCCGAATCTCCAGGCGGAAATTAACAAGGGTGCAAGTCTTGTTCCCCTTGAGATTCATATGGCTACTGTAACTTTGCCAAATTGGACCCAGATTTTCACGGGATTGGATTATGATCATTCAAAGGTTTTGGGAAATCCGCATATTACTAATTGCGGGCAAATGGGACAATTTTTAAATGCGGGTGGTTGGTTTACCCCTCTTCCTTTTACTGACACAGTTTTTGATACATTTAAATCAAAAGGTTATTCGGTTGGATGGTTTGTATCAAAATTGTTACTATCAGACGATTGCGACTGGTCTCCGCTTTGCAANNNNATTTTATATAACCAGGTAGAGAATTTTATAACTGAGTACGATGATTATGTTTTCTTTGTCCATACCAATCCTGACATCTTCGGACATGGCTATGGGGAAAACAGCGACAGGTATCTGGAGGAAATCAGACGCTCTGATACACTCTTCGGAGAAGTGATGAGCCTGCTACCGGCAGATACTAAATTTATTGTGATAACAGACCATGGATTTGATGAAGGCTTGACGACACATGATAATGCCTATGACGGCTGGATGGCAACAAACCTCTCAATAGATAAACACTATGCAGACCAGAGCCCGGACAGGCAGATTGCATGGGGTACAAACAGGGATGTTGTCCCCACGCTTTATGAATGGCTAGGTCTGGATTTTTCAGTCGAGGAGCCCCGGCTGAGAGGAAAGAGCTTGCTGGAATAGACGGGATCTACGATATATCCCTGTGTATAACCTTTAAATCAAAATTGTCTTTCTTAATTGATTTGACTATTTTTTCGATGATTGCAGGGGAACGGTGATTGCCACCGGTACATCCAACTGCTATAGAGATATATGACCTGCTTTCCCTTATATAAAGAGGGATTAAGAAATTGAGAAAGTCCCTGACTTTTTTTATAAACTCTTTTGATTCAGGATGTTTAAAAATATATTCTGTGACAGGTTTGTCTTTGCCTGTTAGATGTTTCAGTGACGGGACGAAATTAGGATTCGGCAAAAATCTTGCGTCAAATAGCATGTCAATATTCTGGGGAACTCCGTATTTAAATCCGAAGGAGATTAAAATTATCGTCATAACATTAGCATTGTTTTTTGATAAATACAGAGATGATATATGATTTCTCAACTGGTGGGGAGAAAATGATGATGTATCAATGACCCTGTCTGCATTTTCTTTAAGCATGTAAAGACTCTCCCTTTCGGATTTTATTGCTTCCTCTAAATTTCCACCGAGAGGGTGAGGCCTTCGGGTTTCCTTGAATCGCCTGATCAGCACATCTGTTTCAGTTTCCAGAAATAGCATCTCTATCCTGTGTCTTTTCCTTAGTGTATTAAGTACTTTATCAATACCGTAGAGAAATTCTTTTTCGCGGATATCGATACCTATAGCGATATTTCTGATCTTTGTATTGGAAGAAATTTTTGTTATCAAAGAGCTGATGAGAGAAACAGGCAGATTATCCACGCAGAAAAAATCAGAATCCTCAACTGCCCTGAGGGCAACTGTTTTACCGGAACCTGAAAGCCCTGTGATGATTACCACCCTGGGTGTTCTGTCTTTGCCCCGGAACCTATATCTGTCTTTAGCCTTTGATTTCGTGGTTTTCACAAAAGATTATTGTATCGCAGAATGCACGGAATTTATTTTACAGGCTCTATAAGACCAAAATTACCGTCCCGTCTGCGATAGATTACATTTACGTCGCTGCTTAAATCATTTATAAAAATGAAAAAGTCCTTACCGAGAAGTTCCATCTGCATGGAGGCCTCTTCAGGACTCATTGGCTTTAATTCAAAACGCTTGTTCTTAATAATATGGCCACCTTCTATTAAGGCGGGTGATTTTTTTAAGATACCTGTCAATTTATTTGAGCCTTTTCTGTGAGAAACAAGTTTTTCCTTGTATTTCTTGACCTGTCTTTCGAGTTTTTCGGAAACCTCATCAAGAGAGGAGTATATTTCGCCTGTTACACACTCGGCCTGTATCAAAACACCGTTTACTTTAAGAAGAACCTCGGCCTTATGCCTGTATTTTTCTACGCTGAGTGTTATTACAGCTTCTGATATATCTGAAATGTAACGTTCAAATTTCTTTATTTTTTCTTCCGAGTATCTTTTTAATGCCGGTGTCACTTCAAGATGTTTACCATTAATTATAATATTCATGGTTTCCTCCTCATTAAATGCGCATTAAATGAATTAGATGACAGTTTTTTTCTTTGAGTATGGGGCGGGATTTTAAGTTCTTCCCTGTATTTTGCGACTGTTCTTCTTGCAATAGTAATATTTTTGTTCTTTAAGATATTCACAATGTGCATGTCGCTAAGGGGCTTTTGCTCCTCCTCTTCCGAGATTATATTTTTTATCATATCCTTAACGGATGTAGAAGATACTCCTCCTGATTTGCTTGGTATCTCGTTGCTAAAGAAAAATTTGTAGCTGTAAATGCCGTGAGGACATGATAGATACTTATTCGAAGTCACCCTGCTTACTGTGCTTTCATGAAGATCGAGTTCTGACGCAATATCCTTAAGACTAAGTGGTTTTAAATAACTGACATCATTGTCAAAAAACTCACTCTGAAATTTGAGTATGCTTTCAGTTACCCTGTAAATAGTCTTGTTTCTCTGAGACAGGCTTTTAAGCAGCCAGATCGCTGAACGGAGCTTATCTTCCAGGAATTGCCTTTCTTCTTTAGGGAAGGAATTTCTCTGTTTCAGAAGCCTCTGATAAAAGTTATTTATTCTTAGTTTCGGCAGTCCCTCATCATTCAAAACAATCCGATATCCACTGTCAGTTTTTATAATGTAAACATCAGGAACTATGTAATTAGCAGTGGTAGATGAAAAATTTGCGCCAGGCTTAGGAACAAGCCCCTCGATTAATTTGACAGCTGCCATGATATATTCGAGGGATACGTTGTACTTTTTTGCCATCTGGGCATATTTTTTCTTTTCAAGAGCCTCCAGATTGTTTAAAACTATATCCTCAACAAGAGATCCTTGCAGATTTAGCATTTTTAGCTGTATTTGAAGGCATTCCCTTATGTCTCTTGCGGCTATGCCCGGGGGGTCAAAACTTTGAACCAGTTTTAATGCCTTTTCTGCAGTTTCAGCATCCGCATTTGAAATATCCTGTATTTCTTCGTTTGAGAGCCTTAGATAGCCATTTTCATCTATATTCCCTATTATTATTTCTCCGACACTTCTGATTTTTTCATCTTCTCTTGATAACCGAAGCTGCCAGATCAGGTGATCAAAGAGGTCAGAGGTCTCGCTGAGAAAAGCTTCATAAGAAGGTTGAGTCGTATTTCTGGGTGAAAAATATCCCAGGTCTCTACCATCGGAACTTCTTTCTTCAAAATAATCGTCAGAAACAAAGCTCATCATCTTCTCAAGGGGCATCTCGGCATCATCACGTTCGTCAGGAATTTCTATTGAGTCTTTTTCTTCGGGTGTAAGTTCGCTTACTGTGGTCGTATCTGTGGATTCTTCAAGAAAAGGATTTTCTATCAGCTCATGGGAAAGTGTTTGGGACAGCTCCAGTTGTGGCATATGCAATAGTTTTATTGCCATCTGAAGCTGTGGTGTTAGTACCAGCTTTTGTGCGAGTTTTATTTCAAGACGGTTTTCAAGTGCCATTTACAGTCTAAACTCCTCACCGAGATAGGCCTCTTTTACCTTTTGTGTGGATATAAGTTTGTCGGGTGTGCCCTCGTCGAGAATTTTGCCGTTGTTTATAATATATGCCCTGTCAGTTATAGAAAGTGTATCCCTGACATTATGGTCAGTGATAACTATCCCCAGGCCCTTTTCTTTTAAATAAATTAACATTTTTTTAAGCTCAATAATAGCAAGCGGATCTATTCCAGCAAAAGGTTCATCGAATAACATGAAAGTTGGCCTTGTCGCAATAGCCCTTGCAATTTCGGTTCTTCTTCTTTCCCCTCCAGAGAGCTTGTAGCCGTTTCTGCTTGAAAATTCTTTGAGATTAAATTCATTAAGTAGCTGTGTTACCTCTAACTCTATTTCTTCTTTGGTGAGTCCTTTAATTTCAAGCACTGCTCTGAGGTTGTCTTCAACAGACAGTTTTCGGAAGATTGAGGGCTCCTGGGGCAGATAACTGATTCCCATCATAGCTCTTTTATACATCGGCTGAAGGCTTATATCTTTTTTATCAAGGTAAATGCTTCCTTTTTCAGGGGTTATAAGTCCGAGTATAATATAAAAGCTTGTTGTCTTACCAGCGCCATTAGGTCCAAGCAGGCCGACGATTTCACCTGTTGTAACATAAAGGTCAATGTCCCTCAAGACAACTTTTTTCCCATAGGTTTTATACAGACCCTTGACTTCGAGGAGATGCATTATCAGTCCTTATTGTTTTTCAGAAAGACTTTGCTGTTCTCTACATAAGAACGGTCTTCTTTCAAAAAGAAAGTCATTTTTGTGCCTGTAACGACATTTTCCCCATCCACAGCACGTGGCTCGCCTGTAAGGATAATCTCATCTCTATCAGCAAAGTATGTTGCATTTTGAGATGTAATGATTCTTGAATCTTTATGAATCCTGACGTTACCTGATGCCTCTATTCTGGTAACATCACCGCCTTCCTCTTTATAATAAACAAGCATTCTGTCGGCATAAAGGGTTATTTCGGTTGTCCTTGCAACTACATTTTTTTCGAATAGAGCAGTATTGGCCTTGTTGTCAGTAAGCAGAGTTTCTGATGTCACAATGATCGGCCCCTTTATTCTTGATCTTACGTCTTCAGATTCTTCAGAGAATGAATCCAGTAAAGGAAACATTACTAAAAATAAAAATAAGAAACTAATTGTTAAAAGTTGCTTTAACATCTTTGAGAATCCTTACTTTTTGTTCTTCACTGTCGATCTTCATTCCCTTTCCGTTCAGGATGAATTTCTTGCCTTCAATTTTTACATTACCACCTGTTTTTAGATTACCGGCTTTGCTGTCAAGTTCCACTTGTTCCATTATTATTGAGTAGTTGCTGTTTTTTGCAATTACCTTGCCATCGATAGTGAGATTTTTGTTGGTTAGATTGTAAATTCCCTCATCCGAGTATATCTTGATATCTTTGTCTTCTATCGTCATCTCGATGTCATATAGATGTGCCTTGTCCCCATCTTCAGTAATATCAGCCCTTTTTGCAGTTAATATCCAATCCGGCTTGCCATTATTTTTGTGAATTATCTTCAGTCCCTCGATAAAGGATTCTCCACTAAGGTGCATATCCAGTATGCCCCCCCTTTCGCTTTTAACTATAAAGAAAAAAAGGAAAAAAAGAGACAATGATAGGATAAGAAAAAGACCCTTTTTCATAAAAAAATTCTATCATATAGAAGTTTTTAAGTAAACCCCATTGAAAATTATAGTTAAATATCAATAACTTATCTATCATCTCATAGAGCAGATTTCTGCAATCAAAAAGTATGCCAATATTTTACCCCATTGAAAAAAATCTTACCTGTTAGAGATATTATTTTTTAGTTCTTCAGGGAATTGTATGGCCTACGGCTCGTAGAGGAGAAAAAATTGAACTAAAAGGTTGCATCTATCGGTTACGGGTGCAAGGCCTGTTTCGGTATTCGTTTACGTCATTTGTATCTAGCGAAAATCTTTTTATGTTTTAAGTTACGAGTATCGTTAAATGCTAATATTAATTGTGAAACTATGAACACTTAACCCCCAAAATTTTTTAAGAGTAAATATACATGTAGTATAGTTGGGCATGTTTCTTGAGCGGACATAGGGAAATTTTTGGCACCCGTCATGGCGAAATAAGCGTTCCCTAGAAGTCGGGACGAATTTTTACTGTCTGACCCCGTAAAACGGGGTAACCCGTATACGGGGGAGTTTTTACCCCGTTGAAAGGATGAGTTTCTTTTCGGGGTAAAAATTCGAGCGAATGAGTCATGTGACGGGTAAAAATTTCCCTCTAGGGAGCGAAAGGAATATATCCAGCTAATTATTTAACCTATTCTTTTTATACTGAAATGCATTTTGGGGGTTTACACGTAGACGGCACACGAAACGGGCTTCGTAACCGTAACCGTTTAACGTATTTACCCCGTCAAGAAGACCATTCTCTTTTAAGGGGTTGACTTCATGCCTTTAAGAAGTGCATTTCTCATAACATCAACAGGGGGATGGATGTTGGTCCAGAGTTCAAAAGCAAGAACACCCTGCCAGAGAAGCATACCAAGGCCGTCGATTGACCTGCAGCCTTTTTTGGAGGAGTATTCAAGAAGTGGCGTTTTTTTGTATATCAGGTCGCAGACTGTTTGACCGTATGTAAGGAGGGATACATCAAAAGGGAATGAGTCCTCTTTTTTGAGTCCGAGAGGGGTGGCATTAATTATTATCTCAAAATCATCAAGGTTTTCAATCTGTTTAATTCCCGAGACATTTGTTCTTATTTTTGAAAGATCTGAAACCAGTTTCTCCAGTTTTTCCCTGTCAATATCAAAAAGACACAATTTATCTGCCTTTTCACTGATGTAGTAACTTATTGCCCTTGAAGCTCCGCCAGCACCGAAAATAAGAATTTTTTTGTTTTCCACTGTAATATGATTCTCTGATACTGAATGCATGAAACCCCGGCCATCGGTATTATAACCCGTTAATTTTCCGTTAAAATTTACTATGGTATTCACGGCGCCTATAAATGAGGCTTCCTCATTAACAATGTCAAGATGCTTGATAACAGACTCTTTGTGCGGCACAGTTACATTCACTCCAGCCATATTTAGTGCCCTTATTGAATCGACTGCAAGGCCCAGAAAATCCGGATGTACATTGAAAGGCAGATAGCAGTAGTCCAGTCCAAGATTTTCAAAGGCAGCATTATGCATTGAAGGTGATAAAGAGTGCTCGACCGGATAGCCGAACAGCCCGGTTATTTTTGTCCTGCCGCTGATCTTCATAATAAAATATTGTCTTTAAGATTGTCAGCTATTATCTTAATCTATCTGACGGTTTTGTTGAAATTCTCTGAATATAAGTTTAATCTTGCTCTAACTTTGTTAATAAAACTTTATAATAAATGACCGGAACTTATCAACAGTTATTCAGGTATATTTTTACCACGTTAGAAGGGAGAAAGTCTTCTAACGGGGTGAACCTTTAACCTGATTAAGCCTCCTTGACAGATAAAAGCCTGTCAGGGCATCGATTTCCGCAGTAAGTTCCTGGAGTCTAAGCTCCTTTTCGATTCTATCCCTGATATCCTCAGGAGGATAAAGGAGCATGTCAATCTGAAGATTTCTTCTCTCGAAGTATAACCGTGTAACCTCATTAAGCACATCATCTCTTAATTGAACCATTAGTCTTGATCTTGTATCTATGGAGGTCTGATCGTTATTCCAGATAATGTCTCCCAGTTCCCAGGTAAGTGAGATTGACCATTGCCAGTCATTTCCATCTGAGGTGTCGTCACCCCTGTAAGTACCGCTGTAGAAATAGTCGCTTCTCTGCCGGTCTTTGTCCCTGTCGTATGCTACCTTTAAATCAGGAAGCCAGGCCCTCTTTGATGCAGACTTTCTCCACCCCTCTATTTTTTCAGGGTGCACCTCAGCATATTTTATGGCAGCTTTCATAATCTCTTCTATAGATGGCTCTTCAGCAAAATAGGAAAACACTTTATAGGCATCCATTTCCCTGTTTTTGGGGTAAGCATTCTGCATAGGAGAAGTTGTTTTAAATACCCCCTTGTTTGTGACTGCCCAGAGTGTTGTGATACTGTCCTGATTAGAAGGTGCAAATGCCAGGTAACGTATATCATTAGCGGTAATGCCTTTATAAAGCTTCAACCATCTATCCGAAATCTTTGAGTATCTGAAGACCCCTCTGTTTGTTGCTGCATACAGACTTTCCGGATCGGCAGGGCTAATCACAAGATGACGTATATCATTGCTGAGAAGGCCTGAATTGCTTAAAATTTCCCATGTCAATCCTTCATCTTCAGTTACGCGAAGACCTTCTTTAGTATTAACATATACTGTGCTGGTGTCCGCTGGATCTAAGGCAATGCCTCTTATCGTTCTTCCAATTTCGTTGTTTTCTAATGATTCGATCTGATTTGAAGTACCGTTATCTTCGTTATTATCCAAATCATCCATATAGGTGTATGTTTTAAATATCCTCTTCCATCTCTTGCAATTGTCGATGCTCTTATATATGCCTCTGCTGGTAGATGCATAGATAATATTAGCCCTGGAATAATTTATAACAATAGAAGATACGGCAACCCCGTAAGGCAGATTCTGCCCCATAATCCAGCCACGTCCTCCATTGTCTGTCCAGAAGAGACCTGACTTTGTTCCAATAAAAATGACTTCCGGATTTACAGGATTAACAGCTATTGAAAGGACAGAACTGTCCAAGTCACCTATTGCACTGAAGATTCTCTTCCAGTGCAATCCCCCATCATCGCTCATGAAGAGACCGTCATAAGTCCCTATATAAATCACATTAGTATTCAAAGGGGATATTGCAATTGAGGTTATGGCATTGCCAGTGCTTCTGAATGACAGAACTTCCTTCCAGACTTTACCCCCGTTTAAGGTCTTGTAAAGAGTGCCTGAGGAACCTGCATAAACTACATCTGCATCATCTGGTTTTACCGCTACTGCCTGAAGATCAAAATCCATGATTCCGCTGCTTACATCCTTCCACACTATATTATGTAAAGATGCTTCTGCTGCGGGAACTGATTTTAAGATTAAGAAGCTGATAACTGAAATTAAAAAGATTCTGAATATCTTCCAGATAAAGACTCTCATATACCCTCCTGTTTTAAGTTTGCCCCGTAGAAAGTAATGGGCTTATATGCTTGCTTTCAGCAAGAAATCAATATTTTTATTTACCCCGTTAAATAGTAAACATCTAACGGGGTTTAAAACATCATCCATAAATGGCAGGGCTTTATAGAGGGCTGAGTTGTCTCATAAATAACCTTTACCCGGGTAAAAAGCCCTGTTGCAAAACTTTTTTTCGAATTATTCTTGATACATCAGAAAAGAAAAAGGAAAAAGCACCCATTTATATTCAAAATTTCTCAGAAAGTCAACTTTAAAATATTTATAAACTTATAAATATATTAAAAAAATACCTTGCATCAAATCATCACCCTTTATATTTTGATAAATATTCAAATCTTCCACATCAGCATGTACATACAGAAGAGGCTAAAAAAATCTAAAGTAATATGAATCAGACTAAAGTCCTAAGACGTTTTTCTATTTAAGAGTAGACACAAAGACCAATTGACAAACACTGAAATTTTGATAGAGAATTTAACTATAAGCTCTTCATTTATAAAGAATTTCTTCTCACTTGAAAGGGGGTGACATTAAATATAATTATAAATTGTTTAAGGGAATAAACTTGGTTTTACCAAGAGAGCTAATACAAAAAAATCTTAAGGGGGGACAATAAGTATGAAGAAATTATTTATGATTTTGGTCTTGTGCA
>JABAOH010108823.1_pt1 | contig 41433 bp, 43 predicted proteins | sample 7062181 | NCBI WGS metagenome assembly JABAOH01 (sample SAMN14538630, study PRJNA623070) | marine sediment metagenome | biome: marine biome [ENVO:00000428]; feature: marine pelagic biome [ENVO:01000023]; material: deep marine sediment [ENVO:00002113]; isolation source: pool of 5 deep marine... | reverse complement strand
GGGCGGGGTTCCTCAGGCGATTTACTTCAAAACAGGAAACGGCCTGAAGAAGGTGGTGGCGGTAAATGATGTTCCCCCGGGCGGAGGCGTCCTTAGGGAGCTCAGTCACGTGACACTCAACGACGCTGACACCATCGCTTTTGTGGCACGGGTGGAGAAAGGGAAAGCGCCCAGGGCCCTGTTCCTAGTTTCGGGGGGTGTCCTGAAAAAGATGGTGAGAGCCGGCGATCAGACCTCGGTCGGAGGTCGATTTCGCGAGTTCACCAACCTCTCGATGAACAACCGGGGAGAGATGGCCTTCGAAGGGAGAATCCACGGAGGCAGCGCACCTTCGGGAATCTTTGTCGGTTCCAAGACTGGTTTGCAGAAGGTAGTCGCCGTGGGAGATCCGTCCGCCGTCGGCGGGACCTTCAAGGATCTGGCCCTTCCCCTCCTGAACGATCACGGCGATGTCCTCTTTTGGGCCTCCCTCGAGGGTGCCGAAGTCCCTGCTGGCCTCTTTCTCGCGTCGGCTGGGGTCATCAAGAAGATGGCGGCCAGGGGAGACTCCTTGCCGGGCGGAGGACGACTCTCTTTTATCGGACTGAGCTACTCGTTCAACGGGAACGGCATAGCAGCCTTTGAAGCGGCGATTACCGGAATAAATGCGAGCGCCGGCATCTTCCTAGCTCAGAATGGTAGGGTGATCCCAGTAGTACGAGTAGGCGACCCAACTCCGCTCGGGGGACGTTTCAGCAATCTGACCGCTCCCCAGCTTGGTCCCGACGGCACCGTGGCCTTCGCCGGCGGCGTGGAGGGAGGTCAGGCTGCCTCCGGTCTCTTCCTTGCCGTCCCCACCAAACAATAGCGGTCAGCTTTCAGCAGTCAGCCGTCAGCAATCAACAGCCAGCAGCCTGCGGTCGAGCATTACAAAGACCCCGCCTTAAAGGTTTATAGCTGACAGCGGACTGCTGATTGCTAGTTGTACTTTTCTCGGGGTGGATCAAGGATGACTCGGGCATCGGCCGCACAGCCGTCCGGGGGCCTAGGAATCGTTTTAACCCCCACGTGGGGCAACCCCATGACATGGGGCACGAGTGTCCCATCCGGTCCCATAACTACTCTGCCAATCCCGTCACCGTTTTGTGCTGACTTATGTCCCTGCCTTGCATCCGCATGGGGCGACGGTGCCCCAGTTAGCGCAAAAGATTAAACCGTTCTCCCTTTCCTTTTCTCGCTTCTTTTGCTGAAGAGTTCATGAGTTAGCTTCCTTGCGGAATACCCCCCTCTGCATGGCATCCCTCTTGCTCACGTATAGTAGATTGTGAGCTTGTGAAATCTGGAACAAGGACGAGGCCAGTTAGTTACGAAGGAGGTTGATGATGTCAAGTACAGAAGGGGTATTGACTGAGGAACGAGGACGTCAATTTGGTAGGGCCATCACCTTGAAGGAATTAGGCCTCACGGGTGACGCCCGGGCGCCGCTCTCGGCCAGTATCGGCGTCTTCCTTTTGGCGGCGTTCACGGGGCTTCTTGCCACGATGCCCGCCTGGTATGTCCTGGGGGTCGGGCGGCCGTATCTTCCCGAATCGTTGATGCCAGCAACGGCCTTTGTGCTGCTGCTAATCACCACAGGGGGTTTGAGTGTGGCCTGGTCGGGTGGGACGGTCAGCCTCCTCCTGTTGTGGGAGGTCCTGGGGAAGCGGGCGACGTTCGCCACGGTCCGGCTGTTTAGCGGGCTCACCCTCTTGATTGTCTGGTTCCTCACGGGAACGTTCCTACACATCTACGCCGCCCCCCGGCCAGAGATGGAGACGTATCTGCTGTCTCAGAACCCAGCGCTCCACTACGCCCTTTACACCTTTCACCACTATAACGATTGGATGCACTTCGTGTTTGCAGTCGGGGCGTTGGCGATGATCTGGGGCTATGGCGAGAGGCTGCTACGCAGTCGGTTTGCCCAGGTAATCACCCTCTGCCTGATCTTGCTTACCTTCTTTAGCCTCTCGTTGACGATCGGGCTCCACTCCGCTTCGGTCCGCGTGATTCCCGGCTAGATCTTACGAGATCCATCCGAACACGCGAGTGACCCGGCCCGCCCCAGCCCGATCCAGTCTGACAGGTAGGACCTCGTTCAAGACTGGATCGGGAGAGCGGGGCCGGAATGGCAAGGAACTGCCACACCGTCGAGCAGATCGTGAATAAGCTCCGAGAGGCGGAGGTTGAGCTGTCCGAGAAAGAGACGACCGCGGAGATCTGCAAGAAACTCGGGATCAGCGAGCAAACCTTCTAGCGCTGGCGTAAGGAATACGGAGGTCTCCACGGACATCAAACCAAGCGGCTCAAGAGGCTGGAGAAAGAGATCGCTCACCTGAAGGAGCCTGCCGACGACGACGCGCCGCACACGACGGTTCCATCACTCGCGGCACCGTGGAGCAAGCTACTTACCCATGGTTGGGGACGAGTCCCGGACCATCATGCAGATTCTCGGCCGCCGGTATGCTCGAATGACCCTTCGAGTGTATGCCCGCCTCAGTCAAACCCACCTGTGAGAGGCAGTCAACCGGTTGAGCCCGCCGGCTCGTGTCAGACACAACTCACAGTCGGTGCTTCGGTAGGTTCAGGCGGGGGATGGATGATCCTCGAAGAACGTGTCGCCTTTTACCGCCCTGAACATCTGGACGACCCATTGAATTGCCGCTCCTTGTGCTGCCTCGGGAAGTCTCGCGGCGAGATTTCCCTTACCAGGTCTCCAAGGTCGGGAGTGTTTCTCCCACACTTCGTGGACGAGCGAGTTTTTCGCCGGCGGAGAACAACTGCCAAGTGTATGGTCGAATTTCACACGGTCCGCCCGGCTAACTCCTTCGCACTTTCGCGGTCGTCGACGAGCCGTGCTATATCGACCTCCAAATCTGTGCCGAGCACAAAGCCGTGACCATCCCTAAGGAAAAGCGGTGCACGAAGCCAATGAAGTTGGTCATCCGAAACGAACACTATGCAGACTTGGGGGGTTTTGTATTTATCCTGCCGCCATCCTGGGATATGCTAGAGGAGTCCCTCAGGGCACGGCGAAGTGACGCCCCCGAGGAGATCGAACCCCGGCTCAACAAAGTCAGAGACGAGACCACATGTTTCAACGAATACGAACTCGTGGCGAAGGTCGCTCCCGCGACGGAAGTTGAGCAAGCGGAAGAGGAAGAAGTGGAGAAGGTGGACGAGGTCGGGGCCGAGATATAGCCGCCCATCTGCCGTCCAGATACGGGTCTGAGCCATCGGCGTGAACAAATTGATGACGATCAGTGGCGTGATCCAGGCCGGGGGGAAGTCGACCCGGATGGGACGCAATAAGGCGTTTCTTGAGATCGGAGGCAAACGGGTCATCGACCGATTGGTTGATGGACTTCAGCAGATCTTCCCCGAAGTCATCATCGTGGCCAACACCCCAGACCTGTATGACTATCTCGGCGTCCGGGTGGTTCCGGACTCGATTCCGGGTAAGGGGTCGCTCGGCGGTATCTATACAGCGACGGCCGTTGCCACCCATTCCTGGGCCTTTGTGATGGCGTGTGACATGCCGTTTTTCAACTCTCGCCTGATCCGGTATCTCGCAAGCCTTACCGAGGGCTGGGATGCCGTCGTCCCCTACACGGACGATTGGGAGCCGCTGTATGCCCTGTATGCCAAGACCTGTCTCCCCCCGATGGAACGCCTTATTCACTCCGGCGACCTGAAGATTTCTCGCTTCTTTCCCCACGTCTGCGTCCGTCGGGTCAATCGAGAGGAACGGGAGCCCTACGACCCCCAAGGGCTCAGCCTGTTCAATGTAAATACGCCGGAAGAGTTTGCCCGGGCCGAAGAGTGGTGGGGTCAGCTTTCGGCGACAGGGTAGCATGCTCATCCTGGCTGCCCGATACATCCTCTCCATCAGTCATCCCGTGATCCATGACATCGCCTTCCTCATCGAAGACGTTCGCTCCTGATCGACATCCTCTGAGCATATCGCAACCAACAACAAACGACAGATACCCCAAGCTTGCCTCTTCCTCTTTATATCGCCCAGCGGAAGCAGGATAGGAATTAACACTTTGCTCGACACGCAATCCAGTATTCCACTTTACATATCCCCATGATAGACTTAGTGATCTGCTTCATTCGGCTTTTTTGATCACTTAAGGAGTACTCGCCTACCTGGTGAGTCCTCCGAGATGGATTGCCAAGGAGAGACATGATGAGTACAGAATTTAAAGGGCTGGATCGCATCATTGAACCCATGCGTCAACCGATCCAGCGATACGCCGAACAGGTCCGCGCGTTAGCCGGCGATAATGCATTGGCCCTGACGCTCTTTGGGGCGATCGCTGCCGGTTCATTCGACATGCACCGACACACGGTGCGTAACGTTCTTGTCCTCGGGTCGGTTGACCTGGAGATGCTGCGTCGCCTCGCCAAAGAAGGCGCGAAGATCGGAAAGGCACGGATTTCAGCCCCCGTGATTATGACACCGACGTACATCGAGGCGTCGTTAGATTCTTTCCCTCTGGAACTGATCGAGATTCATCAATGTCATATTACCCTCTTTGGGCATGATCATTTTGAAACACTTTCCTTTACCGATGCGCATGTTCGAATTCAATGTGAGCGGGAACTCAAGACGATCCTGATCGGGATGCGTCAGGGACTATTGGCCGCGGCAGGGCGCGAGAAACTTATCGCGACGGTGGAGACCGACGTCGCTGAAACCCTCATCCGAACATTTCGCGGCTTGTTGTGGCTCAAGGGCCAAAAGGATGCGAGGCCAGCCGTTCAAGTGATCTCCGATGTCGAAAACATTATCGGACGACAATTGGCGGGACTACGAGCTGCGCTCAGTGTCTCAGAGCCCCATGGATGGGACCTGTTTCGAACTCTGTACGAGGACGTGGAAGCCGTGGGGAAAATTGTCGATGCATGGTAGATCACCATACTTTTTATCCGTATTGATGGGAGCGCTCATGCTGTGGGCGCTTCCATATTCGCTGATCGCAGAAATCACCATCCGCGATCCGGGTAGCTTCGTCGTGGATACCGCTGGCATTATTGACGACACGGTTGAGCGGCAACTGGACGGCTGGCTTCGCGAGCTGGAGCAGAAGACCTCCGCTCAGATCAAAGTGCTCACGGTCCAGACGACGGAGGGTGAAGATGTTTTCGGCTTTGTCCAGCGCCATGCAGAGCTCTGGAAGCTCGGACAGAAAGGTAAAGATAACGGTGCTTTGATTGCGTTGGCGCTCAAGGAGCGTCGGGTCCGGATTCACACCGGGTATGGACTAGAGAGTGTCCTGCCGGATTCCTGGTCTGGATCCGCATCACGCGAAGTGGCGAGCCAATACTTTAAGAAAGGACAATATTCAGAAGGGCTCTCCCGCCTGACCATTGCGGTGGCCAACAAAGTCGCGGATGCTGAAAATGTGCAACTGAGTGGCGTTCCCAAATTTCGGTATCGGGTTACCCCTCGACGTTCGCCGTACCTTTTCGGCAGTGGGCTGATCCCCTTTCTCGTATTCTTCTTTTTGCTCTCCTCTATGACCCGTAGGCGTCGCTATCACAGAGCATGGGGCGGCCACGGGATGATGAGTGGAATTCTCTTAGGCACCTTACTTGGGACTGCCCTGGGCGGACGACGGCATCATTGGGGCAGTGGCTATGGGAGCGGCTTTGGAGGTGGATTCGGTGGTGGATTCGGAGGCGGATCATTTGGGGGAGGTGGAGGGTTCGGCGGGGGAGGGGGCGGAGCGAGTTGGTAACGTCTATTGACCGACGTGGTCTATTATAGACGGTTGCACGATCTCAGATGTCGCCCGCAGCGGCATCGTGCCTCAAGGAGGAAGGTAGATGAAGGCAACTCGGATCATTTTGATCGTGTTGGGAGTGCTGGTCGCTGTTTTCCNNAACCAGGCTGTGACCCTCGACGAAGGCGTCAAGAGCCGATGGGCTCAGGTCGAAAATCAGTTGCAACGACGGTTCGAATTGATTCCGAACCTGGTCCAAACCGTCAAGGGGGTGGCCGCCCAGGAGGAAAAAATCTACCTGGGAGTGGCAGAAGCGCGAAAGGCGTATTTCCAGGCAGGTACAGTCGGCGAGAAGGCTCGAGCAGCCACTGCGTTCGAGTCCGCGCTATCGCGCTTACTGGTGTTGCGGGAGGCCTATCCTCAACTCAAATCAAATGAGTCCTTCCTGAAGCTCCAGGACCAGCTTGAGGGGACCGAAAATCGACTCGCCGTTGAACGCAAGCGGTACAACGACTCAGTCAGGGACCTCAACACGTTTCGACGAAAGCTCCTGGGGCGATTTTATGCTGCCATGGCCGGCGTGGAACGCGCTGAATACTTCGAAATCGGGGAAGCAGCCCGGGAAGCTCCAAAGGTCAAGTTCTAACTCAAATACTGAAAACCGGGGTTCAGATCGAGTTCTTGAGCAAGCGCCGGCGCAGCTCCTCGGAGTGCTTGCGGGCACCGCGCAGATAGGGATTCACCTCGAGCGCCGCTTCGAAGGCCTTGAGGGCCGGCAAATCCTCACCGACGACAAGATAAATCAGGCCGAGTCCGGACAGCGCCCCGAAATGGCGTGGTTCGAGGGTAAGGGTACGTTCGACGTCGCGAACTGATGCCCCGAAGTCGCCCATGAGGTAATAGACCGTGGCCCGCTTGTTCCAGCCCTCGGCGAAGTCGGGTTCGGCTTCGACGACCCTACTGAAGGCGCTGAGCGCCGCCTCATAGTTGCCTCGCGACATTGCCTCAATGCCCTGGGCCATGAGGACATTGACCACATCACTGTCGGACTAAAGCCAGATAAACCAGATTTGCTGGGTGATCGCCGCCGCCTCGACTTCACTGTCGGTGCTCTTGAGGCGGTCAAACAGACCTTCCAGGCGTTCGTCCGTCTGGCTCGCCTGCGCGACGGACGTAAGCCACATCACCGCTGCCAGAATTATTGCTGTACCAATACGAGCCATGCGAGCAACTCCGAACTTATTATTGAATAGTATATTCCTGTATGGGGCCCGTCAACAGAAGAGAGCTCCCGCCGTTTCTCATCACAAGCTACGGTCGATTACTCATCGCCCGTTAGCGGTCAGCAACAGCCCAGAGGGGGGCAGAAATGGGCTTGCGACCCCATCGATGCATCCCTATGATGCTACGTGGCGGCTAGCATCGGCCCAACTGCGGGATAGAGCAGACTTCCCGTATTGGGGATCGACCCGGAAAAAGGGAGCCGATTAGAGGTGGCTGACTGGGAACTTTGGGGAGGGGCAAGCAATGGCAAGTGAGGAGACCCGTCGGATACTCAAAGTGTTCGGTATCGCCGTCACGGATTTCGAGGACGCGGTTCAGAAAGAAGCTGCGCCTGAAGAGCTGGACAAAGTAGAGACAGAGGTCCGCGCTCGCCTGGGGGAGGTCACGGCACTCATCGACCGCCTCCGCGCGCAGATGAAGTAATCGTAGGACGCGTGGCCTCTCAGGAATTATTCAGGTCGAGTGACTCAAGAATGCAGTCGACCCTTGCGATGAAAGGCCACGCGCGACGGGTGCCGAAAGTATTGGAAGGATAATACCGAGGAGATCTTAATCCGTGCTTGTCCCCTTGGATTTGGGGTCAGCGGACTCTTGAGGACGAAAGACCGTTATTGTCTGACCTGTTGTTTCCTCTGTAACCTCCAAACTTTCTCTCTGCAGAAACTCCTCCTGATCTGTGGTAAGGCTCATCAGTCTTTCTCCAGATTTTTTCAAAAGAAATGTTCCTGCCTGCAAATCAAACCTCGGTTCCGCCTCGAGACACAGTCTATTTTTGTCAAAGGCCAAGATGGCATTTTTGAAATCCTCAGATATCGGCTGGGGAAATTTGTTTAATAAGATGATCTCCCTGCTAAATTCTGGGGCAATTTCCTGGAAGCTACCTAAGTATGTCTGATTCCTCCACTCAATGATCACGGGAATCCCGGGAGGCTGCATTCTCGCCATCCGTTCTTTTTCCCTTGTCAAGTATCTTATGAGGCCAAAAACATCTGGTGGTTGACTCATTAGCTTCAGGCCCAAGAACGCAGCATCAGTGGTCGCCCGAGGTGGTGAATTCACGTAAGACGACGGAGAAAAGGGGGATCATCGTTGGCCTTAGAGAAAAAGCCTATCCCTACGAGATCCGGGGCGTCAGAAGCATCCCGGGCCCCTTACCTCGCTCGCCGCGGCCTCGTCAGGTACGAGGCTCGCCACGAACCCGGCGGGGTCGGCCCGGTGCTGATCGAGAAACTTTTGTAGTTGCTTCAGAACCTTCTCCTGGGTGGACAGCTTGTACCAGTACAATCGAATCGGGCCGACCAGCTTGAGATAGTAGTGGTTCGCCGCATCGTACCGAGCCGAGCAGGCACCTGGATTCCTCGCGATCCGGAGCTGGTCTCCAAAGGCCTCCGCGTACTGGGCAAGGATTGGCTCTCCGTGAAGGTCCTGCGGAATCTCGGGAAATCTGGCAATCAATTCTTGGACGGTCATGGCAATGCTCCTGCGGCCCGAAGGGCCGCCATTAGTGGTTCACGCTCCATAGTTCAGGGTTCTAAAAAGGAATGAATACTGCCGAAACGCCTTCGAAGCCCTACACTCTGAACCCTCGACCCTGCACCCTCTTGAGGCATGAAGGGTCCGCCGCCATCACCTGCATCTGTCCCCGACGAAATTTTTTCCGCTGTTCCGTTGAGGCGTAGTACCACGATAGTGAGTTTTCGCCCCGCTGTCAACTCTACCTTCCGCTCAGCACTGCGGGCGTACGGCACAAGGTATCCGAGCCATGCGCCTTGCGTGCTTGACACCCTGCTACCCTTCCAGTAAGGTCGGATCGTGCGTGAGTGCGGCTCTCATCTCACGATGATGCAGCTCTCACTCTACCTTGCCTACTTGGCCATTCACAACATGGGTCGTAGCCAACGGTCTGGCAGAAATACCGACAGTCAGATTACTCATATCGCCCTGGTCCTCCAAGGCCAGGATGACAATTGGGAGTATACCAATGAGTCAAGAAGCCGCGCCACGGCATACAAATCGTTTGATTCACCAGACCAGCCCTTACCTCCTCCAGCACGCCCATAACCCGGTCGACTGGTACGCCTGGGGGGAGGAGGCACTCCGCCGTGCTCAGGAGGAAAACCGTCCAATCCTGCTCAGCATCGGCTACTCCACCTGCCACTGGTGCCATGTTATGGAACGCGAGTCGTTCGAGGATGAGGCGATCGCCGCGCTGATGAACAGGCATTTCATCTGCATCAAGGTGGATCGCGAAGAACGTCCTGACCTCGACGAGATCTACATGTCGGCCACGCTGGCGCTGAACCGCGGTCAGGGCGGTTGGCCGATGACCGTTTTTCTGACCCCCGACCAGCAGCCGTTTTTTGCAGGAACCTATTTCCCCCCCACGGATAAATTCGGCCGTCCCGGATTCGCCACCCTCCTGCAGCAGATCGCTGAGCTCTGGCAGACAAGTTCTGACGCCCTTCGAAACCAGGCGGCTGTATTGACCGACCACCTGCGCCAGCAGTCTCGACCCACCGTTTCCATGCCGGTCGGCGATGCGGAACTTGCTGCCACGGTCGCCTACTCTACCGAAAACTTCGACGCCATGTATGGCGGATTTGGTCCACCACCCAAGTTTCCCGCCGCAACGAAGCTCTCGCTGCTCCTACGGTATCACCAGCGCACAGAGGACGCGCATGTCTTGCACATGGTCCGAAAGACGCTCGATGCCATGGCGCAGGGGGGGATTTATGACCAGATCGGCGGGGGATTTGCCCGGTACTCGACCGACGAGCGATGGCTCGTCCCCCACTTCGAGAAGATGCTGTACGATAATGCGCTGCTCACCCGGACCTACCTCGAGGCCTTTCAGGTCACCGGCGAGCCTTTCTACCGACGGATTGCCACGGAAATTCTGGATTATATTCTGCGGGAGATGACTGCCCCTGAAGGCGGGTTCTACTCTGCGACTGACGCAGACTCGGAGGGCGAAGAGGGAAAATTCTTCGTCTGGACGCCGGCCGAAATCGAGGCGATCCTGGGCGAGGAGGAGGGACGGCGGTTCTGTGCCTTCTACGACATCACAGCCCGTGGCAACTGGGAGGGAAAAAGTATCGCGAACATCCGCCGCACGGTCGACCAAGTTGCCGCGCAGCTCGAGATCGAACCATCGGAGCTTGAGGCATCGCTCGATCGAGCTCGGCCGAAGGTCTACGAGGCCCGACAGCACCGGATCCCACCTGGGCTGGACGATAAGATCCTCACCGCCTGGAACGGGCTGATGATCAGCGCGATGGCCGAGGGGTATCGCGTCCTCGGAAAACAGCGCTACCTGGACGCCGCTACACGCGCAGCCGATTTCCTGCTCAGCACCCTCGTCCGCCCGGACGGCCGGCTCCTTCGGACCTACCGGGTCGGCAAGGCGCATCTCGACGCCTACTTGGAAGACTACGCGTATCTGGCCGAAGCGTTGATCGATCTCTACGAGGCCGGCGGTGCATCACGCTATCTCACTGAGTCGCTGCGCCTGGTAGATAACCTTCTGGCCGACTTCGCCGACCCGGAGGGTGGGGCTTTCTACTCCACGGCTGCCGACCACGAATTGCTGATCGTGCGGCATCAGGAGGGGAATGATGGCGCGACTCCAAGCGGCAACGCCGCGGCTGCCTCGGCGTTAGCCCGACTCTCGTTCCATCTCGACCGTAAAGACTTGCGGGGAGCAGCAGAGCGGGCGATCACAGCCTTTGGCAAGCAGATTGGCCGATACCCCCATGCCTTCGCCAAGAGCCTCGCCGCCGTGGACCTGCTCTTGGCAGGGCCAACCGAGCTCGCCCTGATCGGGAGGCCGGGCGAGGCCCAATTCGAAGCCCTCCGGAGGGAAGTTGGGCACCACTATCTTCCCAACCGCATCATTGCCCACCACGATCCGACCGCGGCCGATCCTCCACCTTTCCCGCTCCTTGACGGGAAGGGGCTCGTCAATGGGAAAGCGGCGCTCTATGTCTGCCGAAATTTCACCTGCCAGGCGCCAATCACCGATCCAGGAATGGTGGCCGCCGCCCTCAAAAGCTCCGCTTCGCCGGAAGAGGTCAAGAAGCGATCGGTGGTCGGAACGTTCCTACCCGGCAGCGCAACGCCGACTGGCACCCGAACGTACGCATCCCGCTTCAGCCCGCTGGGCACGGTTCCACTGAGCTCGACCGGCCTCATCACGAGCAAGGTTGGCTTCGGCGGGTACCGAGTCGACGACGAAACACCCGAACACCGGGAGGCTCTTGAAAATGCACTGCTTGCTGGCTGCAACCTGATCGACACCTCCACCAATTACACGGACGGGGGGAGTGAACGGTGCGTCGGCGCCGTCCTCGGCCCCCTGGTACGGGCCGGCAAGCTACACCGCGAGGAAATCATCGTTGTCTCGAAGATCGGATACGTGCAGGGAGTGAATCTCACCCTCGCGCAGGAACGGGAGGCAGCGGGTCAGCCCTTTCCGGAGATGATCAAATACATGGATGGCTGTTGGCATTGTATCCATCCCGAATTTCTCCGTGAGCAGCTCCAGCGCTCGCTCGCTCGCTTACAGCTCGACACTCTGGATGTCTGCCTGCTCCACAATCCCGAGTACTTCTTATCCGACGCCAACAAGCGAGGCCGCGGGCCTCTTGAGGCCGTACGGGAAGAGTTCTACCGGCGGTTGTGCGATGCCTTCGTATTCTTCGAAGGTGAAGCGGCGGCGGGCACGATACGGTGGTACGGCGTCTCCTCAAATACGGCGGTCTCACCCGCTTCGGATCCGGAGGCGACCTCGCTCAGCCGCATGCTGGCTGCTGCACGAGAAGCTGGCGGGACTGACCATCACTTCCGGGTCCTCCAGGTGCCAATGAACCTGCTCGAGGCGGGCGCCGTGCACGAGCGGAATACCGGTCCAGCAGACCAGCAGACCGTACTTGAGGCTGCAATGGAGGAAGGGATTGCTATCCTGGTTAACCGACCGCTCAATGCGATCGTCGACAACCGTATGATCCGGCTGGCCGATTTTGACGCGAGAGGCGAGGCCATCGATATCGATGCGCAACTACAGGCGGTCGCCGATCTTGAAGCCGAGTGGCGAGGACAACTCGCCCCACACATCCAGACATCGTCAGGCAGCATCTCTCCTCAGGATTTCTTCCGGTGGGCCGATCAATTGCGTCGCCTACCGGTCCAGCTTCAGGACCTCGAACATTGGCAGCAGGTCGAAGGGCAGATGATCCTTCCGCAACTCACTCATCTCCTCAGGGCCCTTGACCAACATCTCGGTGGAGAGCTCGGGGCGATGTGGCAGTCCTGGCGCGGTCGCTATCTGGGCGAACTCACGAGGCTGCTGGGAGAATTCCGCCGTCAGGCATCCAGCAAGAGCCAGCAGCTAAGTCAGGCCGTCTCGGCGGCGATCGATCCCCTATTGCCGGCCGAGCGTCGGGCCGAGAGTCTTTCCCGCAAGGCCCTTTGGGTGCTTGCCAGCACCGCAGGTGTCAGTTGCGTCTTGAACGGCATACGCACGCCCGTATACGTCGATGATTCCCTGGGCATCTTATCCTGGCCGCCCCTCTCTGACGTCGTTCCGATCTATCAGACCGTTCAGGGTCTCACGCTGCCTCGGGCTTAGGGGCGCCCTATGGCGAGGAGAATCTGGGATTGTCACGCCTCAAGGGCCCTCGCGAGAGGCGAGGCCGCCCGATCTAGAGGATCGGAAGCTGTCGAGTGCGAATCGAGGATTCGTCAATGGAGGCGATGCCGCCGCGTTCGAGGTCCGCCTGGATGCGTGGTAGAAGCCGCTCTAACACCTCCGTGACACGCTCTGGAGTGGGAAAGGCCAGACGCAACGAGATCAGACTTGGTCCCGTCTCGCCGCTCGTCGCAATCAGGGCGGAGAAATCTAGATCAGCCCTAATCAGTGCCGCTTCTTGCTGCCGAGCTAGGTTGAGGATCTCCTGGTCTGTGGCGGTTGGGGAAAGAAATTCCGTCATCCGAAAAATCTCGTAGCCTTTGGTCCGAAGAGCGTGGACGGTTAGTGGAGAGATATGCAGATCGGCCAGCTAGCGCACCGCTCGCTAGCGGCCTTCCGGGGTTGGAAGGGGGCGTGCCTGTTCTCCGGCGAGCCAGGCCGCGTATTCAGCAGCCTGACGGAGATCCTCGGCTTCCAATTCGGGGTACGCCTTGAGGATGTCGTCTGGGGCCATCCCCGCAGCGATCTGCTTCATCAGAAAAGCCACCGTGATGCGTAGACCACGAATGGTCGGTTGGCCCTGACATACATCTGGATTCACTGTAATGCGATCAAGCTTCATCGTCACCTCGGATGTTACTCTAGCGTTTCCACGCGGTATCGTCAACAATAATGACCTTGACTCTGTTGTATTGGACACTCGCCAATGAACTCTTCAAAAAAGGCTTCCAGAGTCCCGTCACTGGCCCAAGAACCCAACTTACGAAACGCAGCGCCAGAGCGAGGAGGCACCAGGACCACGAGACATGAGTCAAGAGCAGATTTGACCCCTAATTGTTTCCTAATTGTGACCCCTAATTATTCGGTCTGTGGATTCCAGATCGCGCATCCCCTAACACGGGCATGCAGCCGACGCCGCTGACGCGGCGCTGCTGAGCGAAGCGTGAGGCTGCAGAAACAGTTTCCTTTGCCGGGGAGGACAGTGATGAACGAGCAAAGCACCTCACCGCGTATCACACATCTGTCATGGGGACGATTGGAGGTTGATTCGGAGAAGTCGTTCAAGGATGCAAAGCTCTATCCCGGCGGCGCTCGAGCGTGGGATTGGCGCGAGACAGGAACGGATCACGAACCAGGCATTCAACCGGCGGATGTCCAAGAGCTACTCGAGCACGGTGCTGCCGTCGTGGTCCTGTCGATGGGAATGCATGAGCGACTTCAGGTGTGTCCTGAGACACTACAGATGCTGAAAGAGAAGAACATCCCTGTCCACATGCTACAGACGGAAAAGGCGGCTCAACTTTACAATGAGCTGCGCGAGACGCAGCGTGTGGGTGGGTTGTTCCACTCGACTTGCTAGCTACGGCGTTCAATGACAGCGAAGAAGCCTCGACGTCCGTGAATACCGAGTCGCAGCCTAATTACTCTTTAGTCTCGCTTTCCTCAATGGGATCGGGAATCCGATACAGACGGTCCACGTCCCGATGGTCGTAAAACCCCACCGCTTCCCGCTGGATAATCAGATATCGGTGATACACAACGGCCTTTTCCCTCAAGGCATTATACTCGTGCGTCAAATAACGGATACCTTCGATGAGAACCTCGCGTTCCAGTGTCGCATCCTCTAAATTACCGCCTAATGCCTCGATAGTATTCCTCAGCTCGGACAGCCTCCGGATGGCCTCTTCCAATCGCTCCCCCGACCTCCCCAAGGCCTCGGCTCTCTCCTGCAGTATCTCGGCCTCCAGCCTTTCATGCGCTTCAAAGTTTTCCCGCCCCGTCCCCACGAAGCACCTCCGTGGCGCAAAAAAGTGCCTCACACCCTTTCAAGGCCTGGGCATTAAAGGCTCGGCGAACCTAAACCTTACTGTGCTCGGGTTTCCACTGGTGGGTGCCATCAGGAAGGGGGATCTGCTTGAAGTCGCCGAAAAGGTGGGGCGCTTCCTTCTTCATGATCTCGGCGACCTTCCCGAAGACCATGCGGATCTCCACCTCAGCCCCCGGCTCAGTTCGGTTCTCGATCACCCACCGGAGCGTCCTGGCATTGGCCGTCCAGATGATCGTGGTCGCCAGCCCGTCAGGGGCAATTCGGCGCATGGCTGAGGTGAGGACCTTCTTTTCGTGGAACGGTCGCCCCTCGATGGACAACACGTCCGCCAATCGCTGCTGCGCTTCCTCACTCTTGCGGACCGTCTCTTCGAAGAGCGCCAGCGCCTCCGGGTTCTCCGTAATTTCCGGGGGGACCCACATTCCGATCTCGGTCAGCCGCACAAAGCGAAGGCTCTCCTGGCTGATAGCGGTCCCGGCCCGATGCCTAACGAGTTCGTGAGTGAAAACACGACTGCAATTGAAGAAAGCGAAGCTCCAGCTGGCATGTTCCAGAACGCTCCCGTGCTTCACCGCCAAGATGTTCTCCAGGTAGATCTTGCTTCCCTCCCGGATCTTGGTGACATTGGGATTGAGACCCGGTTCAAAGGAACGATAGCAGGACCGCCCCGCCACCTCGATGAGCTTTTCCGCCGCAGTCGGGGCATCAGTGTCCCAGTCCGAGGCGCCCACCGCCTGAAGATATGCGGCAAGACCCTCCTCATTGATCGCCGGCCGGGCCAGAAGAAAGACCTGTGGTTCCACCTGCTTCATCTTACCCTCCATTCGGGCTTATTGTGATGATCTGAACCTGGACCCGTCAAGCAAAATTCGCCCCCGCACCTGATGAAATGCTAGGATGCTTGGACGCTAGGATGCTCTGAGGAATGAGCCCCCTGTGTCCTACCGTTTACACGTTCAATCATTCGTGTCATAGAGCCTCTTCCCCTCCTAGCTTCATAGCTGTCTAGCGTTCTAAAAAGGCAGTGAGGCGGAGGCAAGGAGGTATCGCCCCAGAAATTCGCCGAGAAAGACAGTGATGACGGCAATGTAATAAAAGCCGGTAGCCGCCTGCACGTTGGGCAGGCGCAAGCAATTCAAGATAACGAGAGCGACGACCAAAGAACCGCCGATCCCGACGAACATCCGACCAAAGAGAAGAGCCCAGTGTTCTCCCAAAAGACGGATCCATTCTCCTGCCAGGCTTTCTTGCCCAAAACCGTAGACCAGAAGGGTGAAGAGAGCCGGCAGGACCCCCTGGAGTAGAATGATCATACAGAAGACGTCTGAGAGGCGCTTAATGAGAGCGACTGGCAGATGTGGCTCGTTCAGGTACCGGTGCCCGAGGAGCAGTCCGACCAGCGCCGTCCCCAGCAGGAGCGCCGAAGTGAGAGCGTTCATCGCACCCATCACGCTGCCCAGGGACCCCGGCCCGGCAATGGGGTAACGCAGGGTATCCACGACCACCAGGGCTAATCCCGCCAAGATACCTAGGCGGTGAAGGACCGCCGCTCCAGGACTGCCTGGAATAAACCAGGTCAGTGTAAATGCCAGCAGGAGGGCGACAAAGAGGAAACTGGACCAGCCCCCGGTCCCCACGGTTCCCCCGGACCGCCACAGGGCTAGTCCTTCTACCACCAGAAAAATCAGGGTGCAGATCCGAAAAAATTGGCGGCTGATGACCCCAAAGGGAACTAGAAGGAGGGCCACCATGCCGCCAACTGCAATCTGATGAAGGAAAGAGACGAAGGCCCGGCCAAGATGGTCCATCGTTCCTAATTCGCTTGGGCCTTTGCCTGCGTCTTCTCCATCTCCCACATGGGCTGGGTGATGTGTTCGACCAAGACTGCGGCCCGCTCATGTCGTGGAAATGGATGGGGGACCGGGGATGGGGGTCACTGGCGGTGGTAAATCTCCCCGCCACTTTTCACGAACTCAGCCGCCTTCTCCTGCATCCCCTTTTCGAGCGCCTCGGACTCGGATATTCCCTGCCTGGCTGCGTACTCCCGCACATCTTGGGTGATTTTCATGGAACAGAATTGGGGGCCGCACATGGAGCAGAAGTGCGCGACCTTGGCGGAATCTTTGGGCAGTGTCTCGTCGTGGAATTCGCGAGCCCTATCCGGGTCCAACCCAAGGTTGAACTGGTCCTCCCACCGGAACTCAAAGCGCGCCTTCGAAAGGGCGTTGTCACGCAGTTGCGCGCCAGGGTGGCCCTTGGCCAGATCGGCGGCGTGGGCGGCGATCTTGTAGGCGATAATACCGTCCTTTACATCATCTTTGTCCGGCAGGCCTAAGTGCTCCTTGGGGGTAACGTAGCACAGCATGGCACAGCCAAACCACCCGATCATCGCTGCACCGATGCCGGAGGTGATATGGTCATAGCCGGGCGCGATGTCCGTGGTAAGCGGTCCCAGAGTGTAGAATGGCGCTTCGCCACACTCTTCCAGCTGCCTCTCCATGTTGATCTTGATCATCTGCATGGGAATGTGACCCGGGCCTTCGATCATGGTTTGCACGTCGTGTTTCCATGCAATCCTGGTCAACTCGCCTAGTGTCTCCAGCTCCGCGAACTGGGCTTCGTCATTGGCATCATAAATCGATCCGGGGCGCAAACCATCCCCCAGCGAGAAGCTCACATCGTACGCTTTCATGATCTCGCAGATTTCGTCGAAGTAAGTGTACAGAAAGTTCTCTTTATGATGTGCCAGACACCACTTCGCCAAGATCGAGCCACCGCGCGACACGATGCCGGTCATACGATTCGCCGTCAGCGGCACATAAGCCAGGCGCACGCCGGCGTGAATGGTGAAAAAATCTACCCCCTGCTCGGCCTGCTCGATCAAGGTGTCGCGGAAAATTTCCCAAGTCAACTCCTCGGCCTTCCCGTCCACTTTCTCCAGCGCCTGGTAAATGGGGACCGTCCCAATGGGGACAGGGCTGTTGCGGATGATCCATTCGCGCGTTTCGTGAATATGCTTGCCCGTGGACAGATCCATCACGGTATCCGCCCCCCAGCGTGTTGCCCAGGTCATTTTTTCGACCTCCTCCTGGATCGAGGAAGTCACTGGGGAATTGCCGATGTTGGCATTAATCTTGACCAGGAAATTTCGCCCAATGATCATCGGCTCGGCCTCGGGGTGGTTGATGTTGATTGGGATGATCGCGCGACCGCGGGCGACCTCGGACCGCACGAAATCCGGCGTGATCACTGGCGGGATGCTGGCCCCAAAACTTTCCCCCGGGTGCTGGTGAGTGAATATCTCTGACAGATTTTCACGTCGCTGGTTCTCTCGAATGGCGACGAATTCCATCTCCGGGGTGACGATACCGCGCCGTGCATAGTGCATCTGGCTAACGTTCATGCCGACTTTTGCACGACGGGGCTTGCGCTTGGGACTAAAGCGTACCTTGGCGAGCCTGGGATCGGTGAGTCGCTTTCGGCCGTATATCGAGGTGGGGCCGGAAAGCTGCTCGGTATCGCTGCGTTCATCGATCCACGGCCCACGCAGCGCGGGGAGACCGGCACGCAGATCAATCTTTACGGAAGGATCGGTATACGGCCCCGATGTGTCGTAAACGTACAACGGCGGGTTCTTTTCAATCGTGCCGAAACTGGCAGGGGTATCGGACTGGGTGATTTCCCGCATCGGCACCCGCACATCGGGTCTTGAGCCCTCCACATAGATTTTTCTCGAATTCGGCAAAGGCTTGATGGCGGCTTGGTCAACCCTGGCTGTCAGGTCTACGAATTTGGGCTTTGTACTCATTGACCACCCCTCAGAAGCTGAAATGAAGATGATCCGAACAGGCCCGGGCGGACCCGGCCATGACCCAAAAAGAAAGGCGCCACGGTTTCACCGGCGCCTCGAATACGCATCCTCCCCGGACACCTCCCTCCGCTGGCATTATCCAGATCAGGTTTAACGGTCGTCCCGCGACTACCGGGACCTCTCAGCCTGCCTCCGCAAGCTCCCGTAGCCCTTTCAATTGTCGATTTGTTTATACCACGTCCGCGGGGGTTTTGTCAACCACCCTATCTTCCCCCGCTTCAGAGCTTCTTCCGCAAAGGGGTACCGCCACCGCGCTTTTTTACCAGCATGGCCTTGCAGAAGGGGCTCGATACACCCAAAGGGGGCATTAGGGCGGGGAACGACAGGGGTCGGGAGCCCCGCTCTCTCTCCCCTAAAAGAAGGGGACACTTCCGTTACTGTGGGAAGGTTCAAAGGGGCAGATAATCCGTAAGACGGGTAGGGGAGTGTCGAGGACCGGTGGCCGATTCTCGTGGTCCGTCCTATGCCCTTCGGAGCACCCGGGGCACTCCAGACCTATGTATGGGCCGTGGTGGATGCAAAGCGCCTCTGGGACTTCAAGTACTGGGCCCACCTGCATATCTCTTATAAACCATAACGGCCGGTAGTTTGGTAAGGGGTTATCATGGTTAGGTACTTGTATTAGATTGCGAGGAGGATGCCGGTCGGGATCCCTTGGCGGGAAGAGAATTACCGCATCACACGCGAAGGGGACGTCAGGGATGTCGGGTCGCCGGGAACGGCAGGGGGATTGGCGAGGGCTATGAGACCCTTATGGAAGCAGGAGTGCCCGGAGCGTGCGTAGGCTCTCCCCGATTCTGGGGCCGTACCAGGAAAGCGCCTTACCATCAATGAAATGAACCCGGCCAGTCGCCAGGGCCGGGATGAGGCCCTTAAATGGCTGGAAGTCTGCGAGATGTCGAGGATCGAACGGGTACGGCTCATCGGGGAGAAGGATGACCTCTACCTCAAGGTCCGCAATCTCCTCCAACGAGACCTGAGGGTACCGGGCCTGTTTGTCAGCAAAGATATTTTTTCCACCACAGGTCTGCAGCACGTCATGGATGTATGTATCTCGATTGATGGACATATACGGCTTCCGCCAGACCGGACAAAAGACGCGAACCGGTCTTTCTTTTTTAGCTTCTTCGGAGATTTCCTGGCAGATGCGTGCGATACCGAGAGCGATCGCCTCTGCCCCCTCATCGGTCCTGGTCACGTGACCTAACTCCCGGATCATTTCGATCCCCTGCTGCACCGTCCGAGGAAACGTCGTGTAAACGGCAATCCCCGTCCCCTCCAAGGCCTCCACATCTTCACGCCGGTTCTCCTCGATATTTGCAATGACCAAGTCGGGTCGGAGGGATTGGATCGTTTTGAGGTCTGGATTCTTCTGGCCACCGACCCTGGCCTTGGTACCGACGCGGGCCGACGGCTCGGTGCAGTAACGAGTCACGCCGACGAGACGCTCCTCAAGGCCCAACGCAAAGAGAGTCTCTGTGATGCTGGGGACGAGAGAAATAATGCGGGAAGGAAACGCGGGGAGGCGCACGCGCCTCCCCGCCGCATCCACGACTTTACGAGCCATCACCCGCCTCCCCGACAGCCGCACGGTACCCGTCGGGCACCCGCAACGGGCCCGCAGCGGATGGTCGGAAATATATTATTGATATGAGTAGAAAGAGGTGATAGCTCTCCGGGCAAACGATGTCGTGAGGTAAAGATCCCTGCAAAAGGCGACCGTAAGCCGCCAGGGTCGGACCTTCCAGAATCGCCAGCCGCGTACCTGTTCCGACGTCCTCTTCCAAAATCTCTGTAGGTCCTGCCGGGAGTAGACGAGCTGGTTGTTCAGGGGATCGAACTTGACGTACTTAAGTTCAAACTTTGACGGAAGTCTCTCCTTGAAGCCCGAGTAGGCCTCTCGCCATTCCCGAATCTTCAGGCCTTTCCAGGCCTCTCTGTGAAGAGTGGAAAGTTGGTCAAGCCATCTCCCCGCAGGTCCGTCTTGGGCCACGAGGCGCTGACGAAGCTCATGGATCCTAGTCTCGAGACCTTCCCACTTGCACAGGAACGCATCCAGATCTTTTCGACTCCTCAAGATCTTCGAGGCGAGATCCTCAAACGGATCAAGCAATGCCCTGGCCTTTGCCGGCAGGGTCGACTTGGCATCGGCATACCCCTTTTGCCACTCTGCGATCCGCAAGGCCTGCCATATCTCCCCCTGGATTCTCTGAATATCCTCTGTAAATCGTTTTTCCGCCTCACTCTTCGGACGGGTCTGGAGCCAAACCTCTTCCAGCTCCTTGACAAAGTGGGCCCACGAGACAAAAAGCCGGAATGCCTCCTTCGTGCGCTTCCACAGATGGACAGGCCACGGATCAATGGCAAATCCCGGTCGCCGCGATCGCCGATCCTTCATACGGAAAAAGCCGGCAATCATCGGATGCTGCCGCTCAATCAGGGACGCGTTCTTGTACCAGATGAGGTTAATCATCACGTTCCAGTATGTACTGGCGTCGCGGCTCCACCGGGACAAGATCTTCGTGATGTTTTCCTTGCTGTAAAACGATGTCCATGCGTTTTCGTACGCCTCGGTCCATTGTTCGGCGGTCATGTGGGGATGATGCACCGTCGCGTGGAACGAATCCCGCTTGTTGAAATCGGGATCCATCCACTCCCCCCGCTTTTTCATTTCCAGATGATCTTCAGCTCCCGGTAACGGGGTCAGCATGAAGAACGACGCGATATCCGGGTGAATCACGTCCATCAGATACTGAATGTCGCGTGGCAGCTGCTCCTTCGTATCAAAGGGAAAGCCAATGATGTAGCCGACATGGACGGTCACACCCGCCTCGTGCCATTCCCGGATGATATCGACGTACTCATCGACCTTGTTCTGTGGCTTCCCCCCGGCCTTCAGGTTCTCCGGATTCACGCTCTCCATACCGATAAACACCTGGGTACAGCCGGCCTCAGCAGCCAGGGGGACAAAGTCCTTGGGCTTGCGCGCCAAATCCACCTGCATACAAAACGTGATCTTGATGCCTTCCTGGCGAAGTCGGATGATAGCCGCAAAGGTCTCGCGCCATAGCTTCTTCCGAGCAAAGTTGTCGTCTGTGAAAAAGTAAAAGTCAATCCCGTGTTCCCGATAATTGTGCCGTACGAGCTCGGCAATCTCCTCTGGAGTCCGCTCGCGCATTTTTCGGCCTTGCACATTGATGATCGTGCAAAACGTGCACGCGAAGGGGCAGCCCCGTGAGGTGTCCACGGTACCGAAGGTGGCCCTGGCGAAGTGCTTCATCGTTTTGGGACTAATCACCGGGTGGGGGGCGTTCTCGATATCCACGAGACTCTTGAGATCTTGGGCAAAGGAGTACAGAGGCTTGAGCTGTCCGTTGAGTGCGTCCGCCAGGATACCTTCCCACTTTCCTTCGACCTCGCCGGACACAACCACAATGGATTTCTGAAAGAGTTCCTGCATATCTGGTTCCTGAGCACTGAGCATATTAATGGTGCCACTGGTATGAAACCCCCCTATAATCACGTCGATCCCATGAGCTCGGAACTCCTTGCCCAGGTCAACGGCCCTGGGAAACTGGTTGGTCTGCACACCGACGAGACACACGACCAGCTTTGTGGCAGGGCGACGGCTCCAGCGTACGATTTTCTTCACGGGTACTTTTTGGGTCGTTTCGTCGAACGTATCTACCCGAATCTCGATGTCTCCGAAGACCCCGCGCTTTCTCACGTCCTCGGTCAAGCCGTGTAAGACACTGAGGGTATTGCTCGGCAGCACACCTCGCCAAAACCGAACGACGTATCCGTCGTCATCATACTTCGACGGCCTGAGGAGGACAATGTGCAGGGTGCGGAACCTCCTGGCCTCGGGCAAGAGATCAATCTGCTCCGAACTCAAGCGCTCGGGGGAACCGTCAATGACGGGTATCGAAACAGTGCCCACGCCATGCCTCCTTTTCGTCCCTTGGCTTTCTTCCCAAATAATTCGGGAGGATTATTGTATGACTTCGTACCGCGTATTCCGGACCCGAGGGATATACCCCGCATCCACAATTGCCCGCTCCATCTCCTCCCGAGAGGCCATGAATTTGGCCCCGCCGGCGGATACCACTTGCTCCTCAAAGATGGTGCTGCCCAGGTCATTTACCCCATACTGCAGGGCGATCTGTGCCACCTTGGGTCCCTGCGTCAGCCACGAAGCCTGGATATTGTCAAAATTATCCAACATCAGGCGGGATACGGCCATGGTCCGGAGATAATCAAAGGCCGAGGCCCGCTTTCCGTTTAGCTCGGTCCCCTCGGGCTGAAAGTTCCAGGCGACGAAGGCGGTAAACCCGCGGGTCTCATCCTGGAGCGACCGGAGCCGCAGCAGATGCTCCACGCGGTGCTCGGGTGTCTCGACCGAGCCGAACATCATCGTCGCAGTCGATGGGATCCCGACCCGATGGGCCGTCCGCATGAAGTCGAGCCATTCTTCCACCGTGTCTTTCAACGGAGAAATGGTCTGCCGCACCTCTTCCATCAGGATCTCCGCTCCACCCCCCGGAATGGATCCAAGCCCGGCTGCCTTTAAACGCAGGAGCATCTCCTGAAAAGAAAGCTGAGAAATCTTGGCCAAATAGATGAGCTCAGCGGGTGAGAGGCCATGGATGTGGATGGGGAACCGCTCCTTGATCGCCCGGAAGGTGTCTTCGAAGTAGTCGATTTTCAGGGCGGGGTTCAGGCCCCCCTGAAACAGGACCTCGGTGCCACCGTGTTCGACCAGTTCCTGGATCTTTTGAAAGATCTCCTCTCGGGAGAGGACGTAGCCCTCCTGGTGACCGGGCAGGCGGTAAAAGGCACAAAAGGAGCACTTCACCCAGCAGACGTTGGTGTAGTTGATGATCCGGCCGACGACGTACGTCACCTCGTTCTCGGGACGCTTCCGGCGCCGCACCGTATCGGCCAGGAAGGCCAACCACGGGAGGTTGGTCACTTGAAAGAGGGCCAGGCCATCCTCAGTGCTGAGGCGCTCTCCTGCCAGAACCTTCGCCTCAACCCCGTTTTTCAACTGCTTTGCTCCGTTTCCAGACATCACTTCCATTGCCTTGGCCGGAAAGACCCCTCAGCATCTCGGCGTTACCACCTTAAGGCCCATGGGTCCCCGAGCCGACTCTTCGTTGGTGATCCGCTCTCTTTCTACCATCACCTGGTAAAGGGCATCGCGTTCTACCGGAACCCTACCCGCCTCCCATATGAGGTCGAGGAGCTCCGGGTGACTCAACACCTGCCGATGGGAGGCGGTTCCCAGGGCGTGGGTAATTTCGTAATGATTCACCGTCCCGTCCAGATCGTCCGCCCCGTACCAAANNCGTCCCGTCCAGATCGTCCGCCCCGTACCAGAGGGCGAGCTGGGCGACCTGGGGGGTGATCATGATCCAAAAGGCCTTGACGTGGGGAAAGTTATCCAAAAGGAGGCGGGCCACGGCGATCTCCCTGAGATTCTGCTGCCCTGTGGTGACCGGGACATGCCCGAGCTCGGTCCGGGCGGGGTCGAAGGCCAAGGGTACGAAACATTGAAACCCTTTGGTCTCGTCTTGGAGCTCCCGGATGTGGAGCAGGTGTTTGACCTTTTCCTCCACCGTCTCAATATGGCCATAGAGCATGGTGGCGTTCGACTTGAGGCCTGCACCGTGGACCTCTCGCGCTACCTCAAACCACCCCTCGTTGTCCAGTTTGGCCCGAAAGAGTTCCTCATGGACCCGCTCACTGAAGACCTCGGCCCCACCCCCAGGAACGCAGGCGAGGCCGGCACCCTTGAGATCCTCCAGGACGTCACCGAGCGGCTTTTTCGCCGCTCGGGCAATCTGGGCCAGCTCAATCATGGTAAAGGCCTTGATCTGAGCATCAGGACGGGCCGCCCGGACCGCCTGGAGGATGTCCAGATAATACTGGTACGGGAGCTTCGGGTTGATCCCCGCCACCATGTGGATCTCGCGGATGACCTGATCGTGGTATGCGTCGAGGCGGGCGACGATTTCATCCGGACCGAGGACGTAGCCCCTGGGATCCCCGGGAGGGGCGTAGAAGGAGCAGAACTTGCACAATTTATTACAGATGTTGGTGTAATTGATGTGGAGGTTCCGGACGTAGTACGCGGCATCCCCGCTCATCCGCTCCCGGACCCAATTGGCCAAGAAACCCACAGCGGTGAGGTCTGGCGTTTGGTAGAGACGGAGGCCGTCCTCGTAAGACAGGCGCTCGCCTTTCAGGACCTTCCCGAATAGATCCGCTAAGCCGGCCCGAGCGACCAGCGCTTCCACCTCGACCTCTCCCCTTCCCCCCGAGATCCACCGTTCACGGAGAGAACCAGCTTGCCACCCGCTCGAACTCCCTGTGACTCCCTGTGAACCGTGAACCGTGAACGAACTTACTCGCCCAGAACCTGGAACTGGATGCTCCGCTCTTGCGGGCCATCGAGCTCGCCAAAGATAATGCTTTGCCAGCGACCGAGGACCACCTCGCCCGCCTGAACTGGAAGCGCGAGGCTCCGGGCCAGCAGCATGGCCCGAAGGTGAGAACCCGCGTTCCCCCGGGTACAGTCCGAAAACTGGGGTCGTTATGCCGGTAGTATGCGTTGTCCTCGATGAGGGTAGTAGGGATCTTTTTCATGTCTTCGATCGGCGCTGCCTGAAACTCATTAATGAAAAGGACTGCGGTGGTATGCAAGGTACTCAAGAGCAACACTCCGTTCCGAATGGCGTCTTGGGTCAAGAATTCTCGGACCATCTGGGTAATGTCCAGAAGTTGGAGCTGCTCCTTCGTTTTGCCCGAGATGGTCTCAAAGGGGATCCTCATGGGATCCTCCTTTGCCGCTCTCCACTCATCCTACCCGACCCATTCGGAGTCCCAGATAGACGATGGCCACCCCCAAGGTCAAAGCGACGAGGATCCATCTTTGGAGACGCTGGACCACGTGAATACTCTCCACGGAAGCAGCTCCGTCGGGCCCCTCCCCTTCTGCCGAGAGAATCCGGAATAGCCTAGGACCGAGAGCGAAGAATTGATAGCAACTCACCAAGACCAAGACGAACACCAGGAAAAGTTTCAGAGCCAATACTCCAAAAAGACGCGAAAAGTATTCTGGTCCCAACGTCTCCTTCAGCGGTGTCAGTGCAACCGCCCCCGTCAGCACCAACAATCCCAGGCTCGCGAGACTGACGGGATGAAAGATGCGAATCGCACCTACCAAGATGCGCAGCCCTTCCCCATCAATCCCTCGCCGCCGAACAACCGGGATCAGGACTGTCCCCAGAAAGACCGTGCCGCCCAGGTAGACCGCGACCGCCACCGTATGGAGAAGGACGAACAACACCCTGGGCTCGACTGTGTGTTAAGCAACACAAACATGACCGGAAAAGCCAACAAGACCTCGAAATATACTTGCTTCCCCTCATCGAGACCGTCAAAGATGAAGGAGTCCCGGTTTGGACTTAATCTCTTAATTTAGCCCGTTTTTTCCCTGGCGTCAACTGTCTTCTCGTGCCGTTCCAACTATTTTCCCCGAACACCCGCCGCCCATTGAACCGGTGGGCCACGCCGGACTGTGAGGCTCGCACTCGGCCAAACAAGTTGGAACGGCACTAAGAGACCGCCGTCTCCTGAATAAACGCCCGCACAAGACGCGATATTTCCTCTGGTTGATCCTCGGGGAGGAAATGTCCCGCGTCCCTCAGCACCACCAGACGCGCGGCGGGAAGCCGATCCGCCAAGTGCTGCCCATTTTTCACGTCGTGATACGCATCCCCCTCTCCCCACAGGATGAGGACGGGAAGCGGGAGATGCTCGATCTCGGCAGCCCGGACCAGGATGTCCCGGTTGTTGAGGGCTCGGGCACACCGGAGATAGGCCTGCTTCCCCTGCGGGCCATCAAAAGGCCGGACGTATTCCTCCACGAGGGTATCGGTCACCCGCTCCCGGTGGAACACCCCGCGAAGCATCGCCTTCCGAAACTCATCGCGCAGATCCACGGTCTGGATGGCCTGGTCCCATTCCGGGTCCTTGAGGCGATCGATCTCCGGGACAGGCCGAGCATCGTAGGCCACCGTATCCAGCAGAATCAGACGCTTGACCAGTTCTGGCCGCTCCAGCGCGAGGAGCTGGGCTACCCCACCGCCGATATCGTGTCCCGCCACCGTCGCATGGATCAACCCCGCCTTCATCATGAATTCAGCGACGTAGCGGGCCTGGGCCGGGAGCGACAGGTCAGCCTTTGATGGTTTATCAGAGTCGCCGTATCCCAGCAGGTCCAGGGCAGACACGGTCAAGTCTCGGGCCAGCAACGGAATCACGTCCCGCCAGAGATATGCCGATGTGGGGATCCCGTGGATGAGTAGGACCGGCTCTCCCTTCCCCTGGCGGATATAGGCGATCGCCCCCTCTCTGATAGCCACCCGTGATTTCTGCATGATCCTCTCCTCGTTCAGACCGGAGCCGCCCATCGCACTCCCGAACGCATCAAAGGGTAGTCCCGCTTTCGAGACATTCCCAGGTGGCGCGATGTGGGGCCACCGGCCGGGCGCCTCGCCTCTGAGGCGGCCGATAATGAAAAACGACGACCCCACTGCTCTAACTAACGTTTAATGATAGGTGAAGGCGGCTTCAATCCACAAGCGACATTTTCCACCTTCACCCCAAGCGGCCGATCAGCACTAACCCCAGTGCGACGAGGGCCGAAGCAACAAGCTTCTGCAAACCGTATGCCTCCTTCAGCCACCAAACCCCCAACAATGCCCCAAAGACCACATTGATTTCGCGTGCGGCAACGACGTAGCTTACTTTCGCCAGAGTCATTGCGGACAGGACCAAAACGTAAGCGAGGTATTGAAATCCTGCCGCTAACGTGACCTTTCCGCGGTGCTGCCAGAGACTGGGGAGGCTTCCCCTGCGCCGGGTGTTGATGATCCACGGGCTCAGCAGGAGAAAGCTGATCAGGTGGAAATAAAAGAGGTACGGAAGAGGGTGTACGAGGGCCACCCCCACTTTGTCCACAGTCGAGTAGGTCGCAATAGTGATCCCAGTCAGCAAGGCGCGTGGCACGTGCGGTCCCCGGAGAAGGTCGAAGCCTCCGGCCGGGGACCGGTGCAGGAGCAGGAGCCCGAGGACAATAATTCCAATCCCCAAGAGACCCGGACCCGACGGCCGCTCTCCAATGAATAAAAAGGCGCACGCCACGACCATGAGCGGGCTCGAGCCTCGAGCCAGGGGATAGACCAACGAGAGATCCCCTCGCGCATAGGCCCCTGACAGGAAGATGTAATACCCCGCGTGGATCGCGCCCGAGGCCAGGATGTAGCTCCATCCCTGCCGAGGGAAAGTTGGCCAGGGGCCCAGGACGACGAGGGGAAGAAACAGGAGGCTCCCCATCCCCAGCATCCACCACAGAAAGAGAAGTTTGTCCTCGCTCTCCTTGGTGAGAAGGTTCCAGACCGCGTGGAACAAGGCGGAGGTGAGGACGAGTGCCAGGGCCAGCGAGCTCACAGTCCCACCCGAGCAAGGATCAGGACGGCAAGAACCCCGGCCGCCATGCCCACCACGGTGTTCTTGGCCCGGACCGCCACCAGGATCGTCAGACCTATGGCAATCGCGCGATAGCCCATGATGCCGGGGGACGTGGCGCCCTTCACGAACCCAAACCACACGAAGCTGGCGATGACGGAGAACGAGAGGAATTGAAACCACCGGATCATCCGGGGGGGAAAGCGGATCCGGTGTGCCAGCAGCAGCGGGAAGACCCGCAACAGATATGTGACGAGGCCCATTCCTAGGATGATGGCGACGTGTTCTCCCACCATGCCTCCAATCCAACGGCCGTGGTGGCCACCACAACGGCATTCAGGATCAGCCCCCATCCGGGGACGAGCCTTTCAGCCACCGGGGTGGTGAGAAAGGCCACTCCCACGACCATGATCGTCCGCCGCTCTCTCAGCTCCGCTGCCAGCAGTGCGGTCAGATATGCCGGGAAGATGAATTGGATCCCCGCCTCAAAGCCCTCCGGGATTCGAACCCCAAAATGGTATCCCACCACCGTCCCCACCAGGTAGCAGGCGTAGCTGGGAATCGCCACCCCGAGGAAGTAGATGAAGTTATCATGCGCCGACTTCCGCTGAAACCGCAGGAAGGAGATCGAAAAGGTGCTGATCGAGATGAATTGCGCCCCCAGGGATACTCCCGCCGTTCGCACGCGTTTGAAATGGGGGGCGAGGGCGAAGCTCATGATGGCAAACCGCAGGTTGATAAAGAACGTACTCAGCAGGATCTGCAGGGCCTGCCCTCCCAAGGGAAGAAGTTCAATGGCAGGAAACTGGGCCGGGGCGGCGAAGACTACCGCAGACATCAACAGCAGCTCACCCGAGGCGAGACCCTTGGCATGGGCGGCGATGCCGAGAGTGAAGGTGATGGCAAAAAACCCGACGTAGACCGGGGCCGCCGCCCGGACGCCTTCCCAGAAGCTTGCAAACCGCTCAGGGTTCATCTACGCAGCCGAGGTGACACGGAGTATCGACGCCCAATCTCGTTGAGAGACTGACAGGCATGAACGGGTGGAGCCGGCCCTCCACCATACGATAAAGGGGACACAAAGGTATGGGCACGACCAACAAAAAAGGGCATCACGGTCACCATGATGCCCTGGCTCCGCTGAGCGGGGGGCCTACGAGCCGCGCTGCAGGGCCATGGCCTCTGCCATCTCCGCCTCGGCCTCGGGGATCATCCCCTTCTTCCGATAAAAGACCGAAAGGCTGGTGTGGTAGAGAGGCTCTTTCGGATTCAACTCGATCGCCTTCTTGATCGTGGGGATGGCGTCATCGACCATTCCCTTTTGATCATAGGCTTGCGCCAATGCCATATATGTATCTGCGTACTTCGGGTCTAGCTCGAGGGCCTTCTTGAAAGCAGCGATGGCCTCGTCGCTTTCCATCTTGGCAAAATAATTGAGCCCCTGATTGTAATATTGCTGCCGCGAGCTCATCACTGATTCTCTTCAACGCAAGGGTAAGGCCATCCCCGAATGGGCCCCCCACCTCAGGGCACATTCAAAGAGCAGCCCGAACTGGTGGGCCGCTACCTCGGCCACCGCCTGGACCGGCACCTCTCGTCCGAGGAGGGTCGCCATAGAGGTCATTCGAATGCCGCTGAGACCGCAAGGAACGATGAGATCGAAGGCGCTGAGATCGGTGCCGACATTCAACGCAAACCCGTGCCGGCTCACCCAGCGGCTGACGTGGACGCCGATGGACGCGATCTTGGCTCCTTCGGCCCAGACTCCAGTCTCCCGGGACCTGCGTTCCCCCTGAACATCATAGACCTGCAAAGTCCGGATCAGCATCTCTTCAAGCATGCGCACATACAGGTGGAGGTCCTCCCCATGCTGGGTGAGGTCAACAATGGGGTACCCCACAAGCTGTCCTGGCCCGTGGTAGGTGACATCGCCCCCCCGTTCGATCTCCCAGACCTCGATCCCGAGCGCCTTCAGAATATGCTCCTCCGCACGGAGATGTTCCCGCTTCGCCCCCCGCCCCAGGGTGATCACCGCCGGATGCTCCAGGAGAAGGAGGCAGTCCTCGATCTCACCCCGCATCCTTGCCGACGCCTGTTGCCGCTGCAGCTCAAGCGCCTCCCCGTACGCGACGCGGCCCAACCAGTATACTTCACATTTTCTCATCATTCCTTCTTCGTCCTTCATTCACGTGTTTTCGGGGGAGATCCCTGACCGCCAGAAGCCTTTTGGCACTTGAGACGTTGGACTTCGGACCTCGGACATCGGACCTTGGCCTTCCATCATATGTGGATGGGGCGGCCCAGGGCGGCCAGGCAGGCTTCGGCCACCGTCTCCGAGAGCGTCGGGTGAGCGTGAATGGAGTGGTGCACCTCTTCGAGGGTCGCCTCCAGCGTCCGCGCCATCGTCGCCTCGGCGATCATCTCGGTCGCCTCGGGACCTATGATATGAAGCCCCAAAATCTCGCCGTACTCAGCATCCGCCACGACCTTGACAAAGCCCTCGGTGTCTCCCATCGCCACCGCTTTGCCGCTGGCTTGGTAGGAGAATCGACCCACCCGGACCTGCCGACCCTTCTCCTTGGCCTGCTCCTCAGTCAAGCCGACACTGGCCACTTGGGGAGAACAATACGTACAGTTGGGGATCTTTAAGGGATCGATCCGCCGGACATCGATCCCGGCCATTCCCTCTACCGCGACGACCGCCTCGGCCATCGCTTTGTGGGCGAGAAGGGCGCCACCGATCACATCCCCAATGGCATAGATGCCTGGAACCGAGGTTTCGAATCGGTCGTTGACCTCGATAAAACCACCCCGGCCCAGTGCCACTCCCAGTCCCTCGAGTCCTAACGGCTCGGCATTGGGCACGCGGCCAATGGCAACCAGCACCACGTCCCCCGCAATCTCCTCCGTCTTCCCTTCTTTCGAGACCTGGACCTGGACTTGCTCTCCCCGTACCGTGACGCTCTCCACTGTGGTGCCGGTCCGAATCTTCATCCCGCGCTTGGCAAAGACCTTCTCGAGAAAGCTCGAGATCTCGCCGTCCTCAAAAGGCAGGAGGCGAGGAAGCATCTCGATCAGGGTGACCTCAGACCCGTAAGCCTCATAGACATCAGCGAACTCCACCCCAACCGCTCCCGCGCCAACGATGAGGAGCGACCGCGGGACCTGGGCCAAACTTAGCGCTTCAGTGCTCGTGATCACCCGTTTGCCGTCCACGGGAACCCCCGGGATCTCCCGGGGCCGAGTGCCGGTGGCCAGCAGAATCCGTTTTGCTTGCAGGTCCGTCGCCTCGCCATTTTTGGTGATCCGGACCTGGCCGCTCCCGGCGAGTTTTCCCTCTCCCGCCACCACCGTCACCTTGTTCTTTTTCATGAGATACTCAACGCCCTTGGAAAGCTTTTGAGCCGCCCGCTCGCTTCGCTTCACCGCCACGGAGAAGTCGACGCGCAGATTATCAAAGCTGAAGCCAAACTCCTCACCCCGGCGAAGGAGCGAGACAATTTCTGCATTCCGGAGGAGCGCCTTGGTCGGAATGCAGCCCCAGTTGAGACAGACGCCCCCCAACCGGTCCCGCTCCACGAGGGCAACCTTCATCCCTAATTGGGCAGCCCGGATGGCGGCGACATAGCCGCCGGGGCCGCTCCCGATCACCGCCAGGTCATATCGCTCCGCCATGATTTCCCCTTTATCGCCCGGGACCCAGGATCCTGAGAAAAGACAGGTTTCAGCTCACCAAGTGGAGGGGGTGCTCGAGGAAAATCTTGAGGCGCTGAAGGAATCGTGCAGCGACCGCGCCATCCAAAACGCGGTGGTCTGCAGAGAGGGTCACCCTCATCCGATCCGCCACCTTCACTTCGCCATCGACCACCACCGGTCGCGCGATCACCGAGCCCACCGCCAGGATTGCCGCCTCGGGAGGATTAATGATGGCGACAAACTCCTCGACGTCAAACATTCCGAGATTGCTAATGGTGAAGGTGCCGGGGACGAAGTCCTCTGGTCGCAGCCGCCCGGTACGGGCTCGCTCCACCAGCTGCTTGGCCTCTTGCGCAATTTGGCTGAGGGGTTTCTCGTCGCTATCGGGGATCACGGGCGTCACCAGGCCCTGATCCAGTGCGACGGCGATGCCAATATTGATTCGCTGGTAGACCCGGAGCTTCCCCTCGACATAAGAGGCGTTGGCCTCCGGAAATTCCTGAAGGGTCTTGGCTGCCGCCTTCACCAGCATATCGGTGACCGAGATCTTCGCCCCTTCCTCAAGGACGGCGTTCAATCCCTGCCGGAGTTTCAGGGCCTCGGTCATATCAATCTCCGAGGTCACATAGAAGTGAGGCGCGACACCCTTGCTTTCGGTCATCCGTCGGGCGATGGTCTGGCGGATTCGAGAAAGATCCCGCGCCTCGTAGGGAATCTCATGGGGCGCGGCTGCCGCAGGCACTGGAGCAGGCCTGCGAACCTCTGCAGGCGGCGCTTTGAGAAAGGTCTCGACATCCTCTTTGATGATGCGACCCCCGGGTCCGGTGCCCCGGATGAGTTTCAGGTCGACGCCCCGATCCCTGGCGATCTGACGGGCCACCGGCGAGGCAGCAATCCGTGCACCGGTAACCTCCTTCGCACCGACGGGGGCCTCCGCTGGTTTGCTCTCAGGTTTCGGTGCCGCTGTGACCGATGGAGCGGCTCGCTCCACAAGCCCCGGAATCGCCTCATCCCGGCCGGCGATGACGGCGATCACCTCCCCGACCGGGACTGTCTGTCCCTCAGTGACCACGATCTTTCGGAGGACACCTGAGCTGTACGCCTCCACCTCCACCGTCACTTTGGTCGTGTCGACCTCGGCGATGATCTCGCCACGCGTGACCTCGTCCCCCTCTTGCTTCCGCCAACGGACGATGGTCCCCTCGATCATGTCATAGCCCATCTTGGGCATCACAACCTCGGTTACCATCACTCCCCCCTTTCGGGACTCTCGAAACCAGAACGGGCTGCCTTCATCGGCCGCAACCCGGTGCTCTACACGTTGGTCCGCACCAGGAGTTGCTTGATTGCGTCCACTACACGCCGGGCGTCCGGGATGGCCGCCTGCTCCAAATTCTTGGCGTAGGGCATCGGAACCTCCACGCCGGCCACCCGTTGGATTGGCGCGTCCAAGTAGTCGAAGGCCTCCTCTTGGATCCGGCTCGCGACCTCTGCGCCAATCCCGTAGGTCCGCCAGGCCTCCTCAACGGTCACCGCGCGGTTGGTCTTTCTGACGGAAGCAAGCACCGTTTCCATGTCCAGTGGGCGGAGACTCCTGAGGTCGACCACTTCCGCCTCGATCCCCTCCTGACTGAGACGATCCGCCGCCTCGAGCGCAACCAATGCCATCCTGGAGTAGGCTACCAGGGTGATATCTCTCCCTTCCCGTTTCACCTCGGCCTTCCCAATGGGAACTAGATACTCCCCTTCTGCCACTTCGCCCCGGACCCGGTACAGCAGGGCGTGCTCGACGAAGAGGACTGGATCATCATCTCGGATGGCGCTCTTCAACAACCCCTTGGCATCGGCGGGCGTCGCGGGCGTGACCACCTTGAGGCCAGGGACGTGGGCAAACATGGGCTCGAGGCTTTGCGAATGGGTCGCGGCGAGCTGCGCCCCGCCGCCGGTCACCGCGCGGAACACCACCGGGACTGACATCTGGCCCCCAAACATGTGAAGGACCTTTGCGGCATGGTTGATGATCGCATCGGACGCCAGGAGGGCAAAATTGATCGTCATCAGCTCAGCCACCGGTCGGAGCCCACCCATGGCGGCCCCCACCGCGGCACCACCTATCCCGCCTTCGGCGATGGGAGTGTCCATCACTCGCTTCTCCCCGAATTCCTGGACGAGGCCTGAGGTGACCCCGTACGCTCCTCCGTACGCCACCACGTCTTCGCCAAAGATCAGGACGCGTTCGTCCCGCGCCATCTCCTCGCGGAGGGCCTGGTTCAGCGCTTCCCTATAGGTGATCATCGGCATCGCGTCTCCCCCCCCCGCCTCAGGGATTGGCGTAGATGTCTTCGTACAGGTCGCTGAGCGGGGGATCCGCACTCTCGTCGGAAAACCGGACCGACTCGAGAACCAGCTCATCGGTCTCTCGCTCGATCTGCTCCAATTCCTGTGGGTTCAAGAGCCCTTCCGCTTCCAACCGTTGCCGGAACGAGATGATAGGATCCCGCTGCTTCCACTCCTCCACTTCCTTCTTGTCCCGGTAGAGAATCGGATCGGCCATGGAGTGGCCCCGGAACCGGTAGGTCAGCACCTCAAGGAAATAAGGACCGTCTCCCCGTCGGGCGTGTCCCACTGCTCTGGCTGTCGCCTCCCGGACCGCCAGGACATCCATCCCGTCCACCTGCTCGGCGGGGATATCATAAGGGGCTGCCTTCCGGATCATCTCCCTGACCGCCGAGGCCCGATCGACGGCCGTCCCCATACCGTAGAAGTTGTTCTCGCACAGGAAGACCACAGGGACCTGCCACAGTTTGGCCATGTTCAACGCTTCATGGAAATACCCGTTGTTCGTCGCCCCATCGCCAAAGACACAGAGAACCACCTGGTTCTTCCCTAACGTGTTGCTCGCCAAACCCAGCCCCACTGCAAGGGGAAGTTGACCGGCCACGATCGCCCATCCCCCATACATCCCCAATGCAGCATCGAAGAAATGCATGGAGCCACCGCGACCCTTGGCAACGCCCGTGGCCTTCCCGTAAAGCTCCGCCATGCAGCGATTCACATCCATCCCTCTGGCAAGGGCATAGCCGTGATCTCGATAGTGGGTCACGAGCCGATCGCGTTCTTCCAAGATGGACACCGCCCCCACGGCCACGGCTTCCTCGCCATTGTAGAGATGGAGAAAGCCCGCAATCTTGCCGCGGGCGTAAAGCTCCCCCGCTTTATCCTCGAACTTCCGGATCAAGAGCATCTGATGGAGGAAGTTCAAGAGGGTCTTTTTATCGAGGCCAAAATCGGCGATTTTCGTTACCGTCTTCCCTCCCATCTCCATTCTTCCTTATAGTTTATGCTCCACAGTTCACGGAAGGTTCAGAGTTCAGGGTTCATAGTTCATGGACGAACCAGAGCGCCTGCGATCGCAACTCTTGACACTAGCCCTTAGCTCTCGACTCTCGACTGTCAACTCTCAGCCCTCAACTGTGAACGCTCAACACTTGGTCAGGCCCCGAACTTGGTCAGCCGCAGGGCATGGGCCAGCGCAAGTGGGAGGATCTCCTTTCCTCGGAAACGGCCCAGACCTCCTTGAAGGCATCCCCGCTCTGAAAACTCTTGGACCCCATCGGGGCGGCACCATCGTGAAGAGAGCAGGATGGGAACTGGATGCCAGCTGTGGGCCTTGAGCGCCGCGGGGGTGGAATGGTCCCCTGTGATCACCAGCACGTCCGGACCAAGCGTTACAAGAGTGGGGATCTCCTGGTCCACTTCTTCAATAACGTCTATCTTAGCCTGGAAATTCCCATCCTCCCCGGCGGAGTCGGTCCTCTTGACGTGCAGATAGAAGAAATCGTACGCCTGCCAGTGTTGGCGCAGAACCTCGAACTCTTCTCTTACCGTCGGCCCGGTGGCCAGCGCCTCCATCCCGGCCAACTTTCCCAGCCCGCGGTACATCGGATAAACAGCGATCGCGGCGGCCCGGAGTTGATACAGCTCTTGATACGTCGGCAAGTTGGGATGTTTGGCGAAGCCTCGAAGCAAAATCATGTTGGCGGGGTGCTTGTCCTTCAACACGGATCGGGCCTTTTCGACGAAGGTATTGATGAGCCTCGTGGCCCGCTCTGCCTCGGGAGTTTTCGCCTCGACCTTCAACGGCGCCTCGCCCACCCGCTGTGGGTCCGATTCGGAGAGTTGATCTGAAAGCCCCTCCCCCCGGAAGAGGACCACAAACCGGTGCTCCTTGACCGGGCGGACGACCACCTCGATCCCCTCGACCTGAATGGTGTCCAATAATGCAGAAAGCTCAACACAGAGCTCGGTGGAGATCCGACCGGCCCGACGGTCGGTGATTCTCCCCGTCTTATCCATGGTACAGAAGTTTCCGCGCGCGGCGACATCCCGAGCCGTCAGTTCAAGGTCGATCCCCAAGGCCTCGAGCACCCCGCGGCCAATCTGGTACTTTAGGGGATCGTACCCGAAAAGTGATAGATGTCCTGGACCACTTCCCGGCGTGATCCCGGGACCCACCGGGTCAACGAGCCCTGTCACTCCCTGGACCGCAAGGGCATCGAGGTGTGGCGTCTTCGCTGCTTCGAGGGCCGTCGCGCCACCCAGCTCGCGTGGTAGCCCGCCCAAGCCATCCAAGACCAAGAGGACGATCTTGGTTTCTGCCCTGATCGCCAGACTCTTTAAGGTGTCGAGATCCATAGAGCCACCTGGTTCAAAGTTCACAGTTCACGGTGTCAGTCCTCAGTCCCCCGTGCCCAGTTCCCAGGTATCGGGATTCGGTCGTCCTAGACCGGACATCGGACTTCGGACGCTACCGATGGTATCGAGACAAATCCTCCTCCAGCCGTTCCAGGACCTCGGGGCGCTGCTTTGCCGCTGCCTGAACATTGAGGTTGAGCTTGGCCTTGTCGTAGATGAAACCATCTCGGGTGTAGCATTCCAGCTCGTACTCCTTTCCCAGAAAGATGGCGTCCTCGGGACAGGCCTCTTCACAGTAGCCACAGAAGATGCACCGGAACATGTGGATCATGTATACGCTGGCGTATCGCTCGCCGGGCGAGTGGCGCGCCTGGTCGGTATTCTCGGCCGCCTCGATGTAAATGGCATCCGCAGGGCAAGCCACGGCACACAGCTCACACCCGACACACCGCTCCAGGCCATCATCATCAACGACGAGGAAGTGACGTCCCCGGAACCTCGGGGACACGGGGAGACGCTCTTCAGGATAGGGAACGGTCACCTCCTTCCGAAAGATGTGCTTGAAGGTGGTGTACATCCCCTTCATGATTGCCGTTATCATAGGTATTTCATCCCTCGTTCACAGTTGACGGTTCACAGTTCACAGACAGGATCTTGAAATACCGACAATCGGTGAACCGTGAACAGTGAACCGTGAACGCATCAGGGTTTGTTCACTTCCCACCACTTCGGCATCTCTTCCACCGGGTAATCCTTTCGGAGGGGATGCCCCTCCCAATCCTCCGTCATCAGGATCCGTCGGAGGTCGGGATGTCCTGCGAACCGGATGCCGAACATATCGAAGACCTCTCGCTCATGCCAGTTGGCAGTGGGCCACACATCGGTCACTGATGGGACGTCCGTCCCCTCCGGCACTGAAACCTTCACACGAATGCGATCCGCGCGTGGGATCGAATAGAGGTTATACACCACCTCGAATCTCGGGTCCCGCTTCCCCCACCAATCGACGCCACACAGATCGGCCAGGAAGTTATACCGGAGATCGGGATCTTCCTTTAGAAAGCGGCAGATCTGGACGATCGTCTCCCGCTCGGCGGTAATTGTGAGCTCGTCTCCGAAGGAGACGGCCTCCACGACCGCCTGAGGAAACGCCTCACGCAAGCGATATACCGCCGGATGTGCCTCCGCAGGATTGACCTGACGCTCGTCCATAGAAGTCTTTTGGAAGCAGGGGGGCTGTCGCCTCGATCGCTCGGGCCTGGTGACCGGCATGGTATGAACTCCGCACCAGCGGGCCCGCCTCCACGTGTTTGAATCCCATCGTTTCTCCAATACGCTTAAGCTCGCGAAACTCGCCGGGGTCGTAGAAGCGATTGACCGGCAGATGATTCATACTCGGCCGCAGATACTGACCCAGCGTCAAGATGTCGCAGCCCACCTCGACCAGATCCTGCATCGTGGTCAAGAGCTCCTCCCGCTCCTCGCCCAGGCCGAGCATCAGCCCCGACTTGGTAAGCATGGACGGGCCAAAGCCCTTGGCCCGATCCAACAGCTCGAGTGACCGCCCATATTTGGCCCCTGCTCGAGCCCCCCGGTAGAGGCGGGGAACCGTTTCGACGTTATGATTCAAAATGTCCGGTTTCGCCGCGAGGACGATCTCCAGCGCGTGCCTGTCTCCCTTGAAATCCGGGATCAACACCTCCACCGTGCAAGTGGGAGCGGTTTCCCGAACCTCACGGATAGTGGCAGCGAAAATACCCGCTCCTCCGTCCGCGAGATCGTCCCGGTTCACCGAGGTAATCACCGCATGTTCAAGTCCCAACACCTTTACCGCATGGGCTACCCGGTGCGGTTCTTCCCGATCGAGCCCGATGGGCCGACCATGAGTGACCGCGCAGAAGCCGCAACTCCTGGTACAGATATCCCCCAGGATCATGAACGTCGCGGTTAGATTGTCAAAACACTCGCCGATGTTCGGGCAGCGGGCTTCCTCACAGACCGTATGAAGGTTGAGGGTCCGCAGGAACCCCTTGACACGCATGAAGTTTTGGCCTCCGGGGGCACGAACCTTCAGCCACTCCGGCTTTCGGGGTACTTCGCCCCCACGGGGCCCGAGCACGGGTAGTCCTTTTTCGCAGCCCATGATCCCCCACTGACATTCGCAAGGATGTTTGCTAAGTATACACCATGCCCTGCCCTGTTCAAACCCTCTTCATTCGTGCAATGTTCCCTCCACACCTTGACCGTCCCGCGCACCACAGGTAGAATCGAATACGCGATGCCTTGGAGGAATGTAGGGGCGAAGGATTACTACCGGGTCCTTGGGGTTTCGCCGGAGACCACGCCGGACGAGATCAAGCGAGCCTACCGCCGCCTTGCCCTCGAGCACCATCCCGATCGAAACCGAGGAGACCGGCGGGCCGAGGAACGGTTCAAAGAGATCAGTGAGGCCTACGGCGTCCTGATCGATCCGCAGAAGCGCCGCCAGTACGATGCCTTCCGCCGGGGAGGCTTTCCCCCGGGAGATGCAGGGTTCCGTTATCGTCAAGAGGAAATCTTCCGGGATGTCTTCAACGACCCCTTCGCCAGTGCCATCTTCGACGATCTCCGGCGTGAATTCCAACGCATGGGTTTCCGGTTTGATGACCGGTTTTTCCACCAAACCTTCTTCGGGGGACGTGGGTTCGTTTTCGGCGGCGTCTTCTTCATGGGGCCGAGAGGACCCGTCTTCTCCAGGACGTTTCGTCGCGAGCCCGTCGAACGGCAACGTCCTGAGCCTGTCGAAGGGCCCGCCCTCACCGGCGGTCTTCTCAGGGCAGCCGGAAAAAAGCTGAAAGGGTTTTTGACCGGACTGTTGCGGGGCGACTGGGTCCAAACCCAGGGTCCCGACATTGACGCAGAACTTTCGGTGACCGCCGAGGAGGCTCGGCGGGGCACCAAGAAACCGATCGCCGTTCGTCGAGACGGGGCGCGGGAAGAGCTGCTGGTCACCGTCCCGCCCGGGGTCCGGACGGGGACCCGCCTCCGTCTCAAGGAAAAAGGGACCTCCGGACCGCACGGAATTCCCGGGGACCTCTATCTCACCATTCGAGTCGAAGAAGCCTCTTAGGATCCTCCCCTCCTCTGGGGAGCTCGGGCCTGCCTACATTTTCTCGTATAGATTTGGAGTGCCGGTGGATTCTCCAGTTACTGAATTACAGGGAATATTCCTTGACAACACAGCGCCTCGGAAATCATTATTGTGCGATGGTCATCTTAAACTCCGCATCGCTCGGCCAAACGATCGGCTTCCGGCACCCTCCAGATCATGGGGGCGGCGATGATCAAAGATAAAACCCGGATTGTCAGGGACCTCGAACAGATCGTCGGTCGTAAAGCCGTGATCCACGAGGAGGACGAACTCCGGGTGTATGAGTGCGATGGCACAACCTTCATCAAAGTCCTGCCGGATATCGTCGTCCTTCCCACCACCGCTGAGCAAGTCGCGGAGATCGTCAAGCTCTGCCGTCGCGAGCGCCTCTATTTTATCCCCCGGGGCGCCGGAACCGGCCTCTCAGGTGGCGCCCTTGCCATCGAGGGAGGGATCATTATCGGGCTCAATCGGATGACTCGCATTCTCGAGATCGACATCCCGAACCAGCGGGCCGTGGTGGAGGCGGGTGTGGTGAACGTCTGGCTCGCTCAAAAAATCAGCGGGGATGGGTATTACTACGCCCCGGACCCGGCCAGCCAAACGGCCTGTACCATTGGAGGCAATGTGGCTGAGAACGCCGGCGGCGTGCACACCCCCAAGTACGGGGTGACCACCAATCACGTCCTCGGCTTGGAGGTGGTTCTCCCGAGTGGCGAGACAATTGAGATTGGTGGAAAGACCCTCGATCCTCCAGGCTATGATCTGGTCGGGATCTTCGTCGGATCCGAGGGGACCTTTGGCATTGCGACGAAGGTCACCGTGCGCATCCTGTACAAGCCAGAGGCCGTGAAGACCCTGATGGGAATCTTTGAAAATGTCGAGGATGCCAGCAACGCCGTCTCAGGCATTGTTGCCCGAGGAATCATCCCAGCCTCCGTCGAGATGATGGACAACCTGAGCATTCAAGCGGTCGAGAAGTGGCTCCAAGCCGGATACCCCATGGACGCAGGCGCGGTCCTCCTCGTGGAGCTGGACGGACCCCAGGCGGAGGTTGAGGCGCTGGCAGACCTCGCCGTTGAGGTCCTTGAGGCGCACCGCGTCCGGGAGGTCCGAGTCGCCAAGANNCGCCAAGAATGATGAGGAACGCCAGCTCTTCTGGAAGGGTCGGAAGGCAGCCTTGGCCGCGATGGGCCAGATCCGTCCAGACTGCTACCTCCATGACGCGGTCATCCCCCGGACCAAACTTCCTATCATCCTCAGGGAGATTGAAGATCTATCCAAAGAGTACGGCCTCCCTGTGGCCAATGTCCTTCACGCGGGCGACGGCAACCTGCATCCTTTTATCCTCTACGACGGCCGCTTCGAGGAGGAGATTCGGAAGGCGGAGGAACTCGGCGCGAAAATCATGAGGCGCTGCATCGAACTGGGGGGAAGCATCACGGGAGAACACGGGGTGGGGATCGAGAAACAGGACTTCATGCCTCTAATGTATACCGAGGATGATCTCGATGCCATGATGAAGGTCAAGTGCGTCTTTAATCCGGACCACATGCTCAACCCCGGCAAGATCTTTCCGACCTCCAAGTCTTGCGTCGAGGTGGGACAGAACAAGAGAGACCGCCTCCGCTACGAGCCTCATCGGATCGAGAAAGAAGGACTCGCCCAGCGGTTCTGAGGGTTCACCGTTCACAGTTCACAGGTCCAAAGCCCGCCGTCCAACATAGCACGGTGCTCGTCCTGCGGTGCACGTCGTGCTTCGACCTTGAATCGTTCTCAGCCATCTCGAAGATCCTGCTTGACATCCTTGCGGAGTATCAGGTAGTAGGTGCCTTATCCGACTAAGAAAACAATTTTCGCTATACGAAAACCATCCCGGATCAGCGAATGGCGACCGAGAGACGAAAAGGCAGGACCCCCCGGGTGCACTCGGTCCTCCGGGCCTTGACCCTGTTGGATGTG
>JABAOH010006059.1_pt3 | contig 41444 bp, 34 predicted proteins | sample 7062181 | NCBI WGS metagenome assembly JABAOH01 (sample SAMN14538630, study PRJNA623070) | marine sediment metagenome | biome: marine biome [ENVO:00000428]; feature: marine pelagic biome [ENVO:01000023]; material: deep marine sediment [ENVO:00002113]; isolation source: pool of 5 deep marine... | reverse complement strand
GGCCTCGAAGAAATTGAAAAACGCACAGGAAATCCAGACCGGAACAAGGACGGGGCACTCTGCTTAGAGGAAAAAATGGAACGGATCTTTTGTCGCTAAGGTTAAGAAGTATGGGTTTGCTCCCGATTACTACTTTATGGATGAGAGTGTATAGATGCAGCGAGAGGTTTGCGACCAACTGATTTGATCCTCGGGTCCGTTTTATGACCACCAAGTTTCAGGCCAAAGAGGCGGGGCTTACCGGCAATCTGCAGACGGTTCCCGTTTCCGATCTGCTGCAGCTGATCAGCGCGGCTGCGAAAACGGGCATGCTTTCCATTTCGCAGGAAAGCAAGAAAAGACAGATATACTTCGTGAAGGGAAATATCACCTGTGCCACTGCCTCGGGAACCGAAGATGAGCTTTTGGGGAACCTATTGTTGGCTCAGAAGAGGATTCCGAAAGCCGAGTTAGAACGGGCTCTAAGCCTTCAGAAGCTCACTCACAAAAGATTGGGCAGCCTGCTCCAAGAGATGGGCTTGATAAACAGAGAAGAATTGACAAAGTTTTTACGCTTCCAAGTGGAGGAGATAGTCTACAATCTGTTTGGCTGGAGTTCCGGCGCGTTTACCTTTTACGAAGGTGAGTCGCCGCCTGCAGAACTGGTCACCACCCAGCTCAACACTATGAACGTCATCATGGAGGGCACCAGAAGAATCGATGAGTGGATCCAAATCCAGCAGGCTCTTCCCTCGGACGATGTGAAGGTTCAAACCATCAAGAATCCTAAGATAAAGTCAAATACCTTGACCATGAGCGTAGCGGAACTGCAGGTGCTGCCCCTGATAGACGGAGAGAAGAACGTTTCCGAGCTTATACAGACCAGCCCTGTGAGCGAATTCCACACGCGCAAAGCACTGTATAACTTGATCAGTTCAGGGTTGGTTGAGGCCGGCGAGAAAAAGAAGACGACCAAACACAAGATCAGTGATGATAAGCTTCTTTTGTACGTGATAATCAAACTATACTCTCAGTCATATCAAACGCTGGAAAGAATGGCCTCCCGAAAATTAGGGCAGGGAGCGAAGAGGATTTTAAAGAGATGTTTTGACGCTCAAAAATCCCTGCACCCTTTCCTAACTAAACTGGAAAGCTCTAAAGACTTCTTGGATTTCAGTCACCTGGAAAGCTCGGCGGGTAAGGTGACACAACCTATCCGATTTCACAAGCTGATGAACGCACTGAACGGTCTGCTTCTGGAATTTCTGAGGGCAGTATCCACAAGTTTGGGGAGAAACATAAGCAGACAGATCATATCCCAGATCAAGAAGGAAGCGGCCCAGGTCGTGGCCGAGCAAAGAGGAATCTCAAAAGAGTATGAGTTGGAGGAGGAGATTCTGAAGACTCTGAAAGAGAGTCAGCTGACTGCTTAGCAAAACTACACAAGTTCTCGAGGGTAAAGATGGTTAAAAGACTCAGCTTTGTCGTTATCTTGGGACTCATATTTTTTGCCGCAGGAGTCTGTTGCGCTCAGGAAGAGACTGAGGCTTTGCGGGCAACAGTTAGTGGTTCAGGCTCTTCATCGCCTGTTCCGGCGCTTCTGGACGTCTTACTTCTGGCGGGGGCGTTCGCCTGTTTTGTGATTTCCGTGAGGGTTAAGTCATTCTTGAGGGATGGGGAGCTGGCTTCGGGATGGACTCTTTTTTCGCTTTCTTTTGTGCTTCTCTTCGTGTCTCAGGTTCTGAGTTTATCCTTAAGTGCTGGGTTTCTGCAGGTCTCTCCCAGCATAATCTCATCCCTGCGTGTTTTGTTCATCCTTCTTCTGGCTTCCGGTATCCATTTCATGAAGAAGGTTCTGAGTTGATAGGACACGGTTAAGCTCGTCGGCTTTATGAACTTTCGTATACCCTCCAAATCCAGAAGGTGAGAGCACTTAGCCCCATTTTTTAATCCACTAAAGTTAAGTAAACGAATATGCTTGTCGATAAGTTTAGTAGTCGGATCTAGAGGGCTTTTCACGCTTCTTTCAGACGCCCCATTCTGGCAGATTCCTCTGCCGGGGATGGATTGTTGTTGTGTGACTGCCGGCCGGGGCGGTGTAATTGAAGCCGAGAGGAATTATGCAACCCGGTTCGCAAGTGGACGAGAGAATCTCTAAGTGTGAAGAGATTCTGTCTCGTAATCCTAAGTCTGTGATTTTCGCGGCTCTGTCGGATGCCTACCGCAAGAAGGGAGATTTGGCCAGGGCGTTCCATATTTGCGGCCAAGGATTGAAATCTCATCCCGACTATGGCCCGGGGCATCTGGTGATGGCGAAAATCAACATGGAAAGAGGGATGTACTCGGAGGCAGAAAGGGAACTGGCCCTGGCGGTCCGGGCAGATGGGAAGACGAGAGCCACGGAGCTTCTTTTAGCTCAGATTTTAACAAAGAGGGGTCAAATAAAAGGGGCCAAGAAGATCTTGGAAAAGCTCAGAACCAGTGATCCAGCAAATGAGCTGATCGGTGAGCTGCTGGAGAGCATAAGGCAAAAAGAGAAATCAGACAAGCCCAGCCGTGCCATGGCAGCGGTGGATGAACGATGGCATATCGAGAAGGTCGCGGACCTTGAAGATGGCGTACACTGTTTGAAATCCTTGCCCGGGGTAATAGGAGCTCTGGTGATAGGAGAGGACGGATCAGTAATGGAGAGCAAGGTCAAACCTGAACTAGATCCAGAGGTGCTGGCCGCAATCGCCAACAGCATCACCGGATGTGTCAAGAACGGGATATCCGACGTGGGGTTTGGGGAATATGCCGACATCTTGGTGGAAACTGGAAATCTCCAGCTGTGGATTACAGGTTTGAAGGAGACGTCTCTACTGTTATGTTGTGACCCCGAAACCAATATGGGGGCCTTGAGAATAAAAGTGACTGAACTTGTGGGACATATCTGGGGAAATGATGCATAAAAAAGGGGAGTAAAGTGGCTAAGGATTACAGTAAGGAGCTGAGGGGAATCCTTCTGGTCTCACTTTTCATCGTGGTGGTACCGTTGGTATTCTTTCCTAAGGATTTCGGGTTAAAATTAGGATCTTCACTCGTTCTGCCCTTCGCCCTGGAGCTGGGGTGGTATCTGCTGGTTCTATTCATTATGTTTTCGGAAACAACAGCTGCGAGGGTATTGCTGTTTGCTTTGTTGACACTGGCTTACCGTATCGGCCTGGGGATTGGATTTGGCATCCTTCTTCTGGTTATGTTCTCCCTGCCTTTATCCTCCGCCTTAGGCTTAGGTATCTACCGGTATGCGCCAGCTTTTTTGCTTCAGGCCTTGATGTCGCCATTCGCGCTCAAGTCGCTTTTTCAAGTTCTCACCCAAAGAGTAAAGAGAACACAGGAAATTCAAGTACCGGAAACGTCGGATGCAAAGTTTGCCCAGAAGACCGCCCGGCCGGCTCTGTCCGATGCTCCGCCTGAATTGGATAAAGAGTCGGATGGGGCGAAAACAGTTTCTTCCGAAAAGGAGAGCAGGGTGATAGGAGAAAACAAATTGGAACACATCTTACACTATCTAAGAGAATATGCCGGAGTCAAAGCCGCCGTTCTGCTCGATCATGAGGGTCTGGTGATAGCTGAGGATTCTCGCGATTTTGATCCGGAAACTGTCGCCTGTTTCGGTCGATGCTTGAAGGAAATGAACGACCAAATGCTTCACAGGATAGGGCAAAAGACTGCGGAACGGATTGGAATTCATACAACAGATATGTGGATATGCTTAAACCAGGTAGGAAACTTGACGTTGCTGGTACTGTCGGATCGCCGCACGGACGAACTTCTTTCAGTTCGAATATCGCAGTCCACCGGAATGATAAGAAAACTTCTCAGCGAGAGATACCAGCCAGGAGTGTTAAAAGCCGTGGAGGTATGACATGTACAAGATATTGGAGGAATTGAACAAGACTACCGGGATCAACGGAAGCATGGTAGTGGGTCAGGACGGAATCGTGATTGCCGCGGATTTGAATTCCCAACTTCAGGACGAGGCGGTTGGTGCCTTGGCCGCTTCCATCGTTGGCACGGTTAAGAAATCAATGGAACGCCTTTCTAATGAAGACCTGAAGCAGATAACCGTGGAGGCCGATAAGGGTAAGTTTTTCTTTGCTGATGTGGGCATAGGCATCTTGGCGGTCACCACGGATCCCCAGGTGAACGTAGGATTGGTTCGTCTCGAGATCAAGAACGCGGCAGAAAAGATAAAACAGATACCCAAGTCCGTCTGAAGCTCACCCAAGCCGCCAAAGGGAGATAGAAGATGGCATCCATAAACTATGCGTCCAAGGAGATCTCCTGCAAGATAGTCTTCTACGGTCCCGGCCTCTCCGGAAAGACAACCAATCTCCAATATGTTCACAAAAAGATTCCGCCTCAGACCAGGGGCGAACTGATCTCTCTGGCCACCGATCAGGATAGGACACTCTATTTTGATTTTCTTCCGGTGGACATCGGGAAGGTACACGGGTTTTCCACCAAGTTTCAACTTTACACCGTGCCCGGTCAGGTGTACTACAACGCTACCCGGAAACTGGTGCTAAGGGGAGTGGACGGTCTGGTATTTGTGGCGGACTCTCAGAAAAGCAAAATGGATGAGAACATAGAGAGCTTTCAGAACCTGGTGGAGAATCTATCAGAGTACGGATATAAAATAGACAGAATTCCTGTAGTATTTCAGTATAACAAAAGGGACCTTCCCAACATCAGTCCTGTGGTGGAATTGGAGAAGACGTTGAACCCCAAAGGCTTGCCCCATTTCGAAGCCATCGCTACCAGGGGAATAGGCGTGTTCGATAGTCTGAAATGCATTAGTAAATTGGTCCTGGATCAAGCCAAGCGCAAGCAACTTTTCCCTGAAAGGGAGATGGCTGGGCAAGAAGCCGAAAAAGTGTCGGCCGATGGTGAGCTCTCGCAGACGCCGGAAAAAGAGCCGATTGCAGCAAAGGTGACCTCCACACCTACGGCAACTGAAGTTTCAGGCCAACGGCCAGTTGCCACCTTAGCTAAGAAGGAAGTGGAGCCCTCCCCGAAGCAGATAATTCCAGAGCCACTAAAAGCTCAGCAGGAAAGAGTCCCGGAGGTCGGGCCGGACGCGGGCGAGTTCGCCGAAGAGGACGAGAAGATGGAAAGGACCTTGGCCAAAGACAGCTCCACCATAATAAGCTGGTCTGCCGGCAAGACGGCCAAGCCGGGAGGATTCTTTTTGTGGCGTTGGTTGAGCAAACTTTTCAAATAGACAGAGTGGAGGTGTGAAATTGAGACAGGAGGACCTTGTAATCTACGAGGAGCAAATCGAGAAGATAGAAAAAGCTCTGATGAAGTTGATCAAGGGCGCACAAGCCAAGTGTGTTCTCCTGGTGGATAAAGATGGGCATCTGATCACTCGACACGGTTTCACTCAGTCTTTGGATACCACTGCCTTGGCGGCGCTTCTGGCGGGAAGTTTCGCTTCCACCCGAGAGATCGCCCGTCTTGTTGGAGAGCCGGAATTTTCAGTTCTTTTCCACCAAGGCAAAAAGGATCATATCCACATAACCCTGGTGGGCGAAAGGACCATTCTGGCGGTCATCTTTGATGATCGGACAACCATCGGTATGGTTCGGCTGTATGCCAAGGAGGCCTCGGAGAATCTGAAGAGAATCCTGTACCTCACCCAGCATCAGAAGCCCCGAGGCGAACCGGAAAAAGAAGCAGATGCAGATTCAGAGTTCTCCACCTCTTTGGAAAGCAGGCTGGATGATATCTTCTCCGATAAGCCCGAGAAAGAGGATATCCCAACGGGATGAGCGTGCTCAAAGTCCGGGAGACATGTGGTCGGGCTGTGCTGAAAGTGGCCAATCTCTCCAAGAAATTCTGAGGGCTGGAACGTCATTGGATGTGAGACCCTAAGTGAGCCTTTGATTATCAGCTAAGTTATGTCACGTGAACTGGGACAAATGCTAGTTAAGGCGGGCAAGATATCCGAGGAACAGCTTGCCCAGGCCTTAGAGTCACAGAAACAGAGCAAAGAGAAATTAGGCGATGCTCTCATAAGAACGGGTGCGCTCTCCGGTGAGGAGGAGCTCTCAGAGTTTATCGGGAGACAGCTAAATATCGGCGCTTTGAGGCTTTCCGACATTGAGCTCAACCCTGAGGTGGTCAAGATGATTCCCCCGGACATCGCCCGAAAGTTTAATGTCATCGCCATCAGCAAGCTGGGCAAGACATTGATAGTGGCCATTTCCGACCCCAACAACATCTATGTTCTGGACGCCATAAAGTTCATCTCCGGGCACTCGGTCCAGCCGGTCATAAGTCCAGAGAAAGCCATTCAGAAGGCCATTGATGCCTACTATCAAGACACCGGAGGATTGGACCAGATTCTTAAGGGACTGAAAGAAGAGGATCTGCAGGTCATCGAGGAGAACGAAGACATTCCTACCGAACAGGATCTAAGGTCCCAGGTGCAGGACAAGCCTTTAGTCAAGTTGGTGGACTCTATCATCGCGGACGCTATTCGAAGAGGATGTTCGGACATCCATATCGAAAGTTATGAGAAGCGAATAAGAGTCAGATACAGATTGGATGGTCGTTTGCAGGAAATGTCTCCCTTGCCCTTTAAATATCGTGCGGCCCTGGTTTCCCGGGTAAAGATAATGGCTGACTTAGACATCTCCGAAAGAAGACTACCCCAGGACGGCAGGATTAAGGTGAAGTTCGGCGAGAGGGCGGTGGATCTAAGGGTATCCGTGTTGCCCACCATATTCGGTGAGAAGGTGGTAATGCGCATTCTGGATCCCAGAAGCGTTAACGTGAATCTGACCAGACTGGGATTCTCGGAAAACTCACTCAGGCAGTTCCAAAAAGCCATTCACTTTCCCTACGGCATGATACTTGTGACCGGACCCACCGGGAGTGGTAAAACTACCACTCTCTATTCAGCTTTGAAGCAGATTAACCACACGGACATCAATATAACGACCGCCGAGGACCCGGTGGAATTCAATTTTGACGGCATAAATCAGGTGGCGGTGAAAAGTGAGATAGGGTTAAGCTTTGCCGCGTCCTTACGATCGTTTTTGAGACAGGACCCGGACGTGATCATGGTGGGAGAGATCAGAGATGGCGAGACTGCAGAGATCGCGGTGAGAGCCGCACTAACCGGACATCTGGTGTTCTCCACGCTGCACACCAACGATGCTCCCAGTACCATCGATCGGCTGATCGATATGGGCATTCCCAATTATCTGGTGGCCTCCTGCGTCAGGTTGGTCATGGCTCAAAGAATGGTGCGCAAGATCTGTCCCAGCTGCAAGCGCGTGGCTCAAGTTCCCAAAGCCACTTTTGAGATGTTAGGATTCGGCGATGAGCAGATAAAAGATCTGAAGGTTTATGAAGGCAAGGGTTGCTCCGAATGCAATGATACCGGCTATTCCGGGAGAACCGGGATTTTTGAGGTGATGCCGATAAGTCCTGAGATCGAGAAGATGATCGTTTCCAACGCCTCCAGCGCAGAGATAAGAGAACAGGCCATATCCGAGGGCATGCTGACTTTGAGAATTGCCGCACTGGAAAAGCTGAAGCAGGGCACCACCACTGTGGGAGAGGTCTTAGCGGTGACTTCCTAGGCAGTCAGTAGGAATAGGCGAAGCCAAGGGGAACAGGAGGTCAGGTTTAAGAATCGGTATGCCGGGTCGATAATATATATGAAAGTGGCCCTCCTTTGGCTTTGAAAAGGAAAAGTGGGGATAAAAGATGGTTACTTTACGAGAACTTCTGGAACTGATGGCAAAAAAGAACGCTTCAGATCTTCATCTTACCGTGGGCTCGCCACCCCAGCTCAGAATAGACGGAAAGCTGGTCAAGACTGATTACGACATCTTGACGGCAGATGAAACCAAGAAGTTGGCCTACAGCGTGATGACTGAAAAGCAACGGCAGACATTCGAGGAAAAAAGCGAGCTGGATCTTTCCTTCGGAATTGAAAACTTGAGCAGATTCAGATGCAACATCTTCATGCAGAGGGGCAATGTGGCGGCAGCTTTAAGACAGATTCCTTTTCGCATTCCGAGTTTTGAGGAGTTGGGCATACCCAAGGTAGTCTCGGAGTTGGCCGACCTGCCCAGGGGTTTAGTCTTGGTGACCGGGCCGACTGGAAGCGGAAAATCTACCACCTTGGCCGCCTTGATCAACAAGATAAATCTGGAAAGGTATTGCCACATTCTCACGGTGGAGGATCCCATTGAATACCTTCATCGACACAATTGTTCCCTGATTAACCAGAGGGAGGTTTATGCCGACACCGCCTCTTTTGGCAAGGCTTTGAAATACGCCTTGAGAGAGGATCCCGACGTGGTGCTGGTGGGAGAGATGAGAGATTTGGAGACCATGGAGGCGACCCTGAACATCTCCGAAACCGGACATCTGGCATTCGCCACCCTGCACACCAACTCCTGCGCTGAATCGATAAACAGAATCATCGACGTTTTTCCCACCAATCAGCAGGAGCAGGTCCGGGTGACCGTCTCTTTTGTTTTGCAGGCGGTGATAAGCCAGCAGCTGATTCCCAGGATAGGAGGAGGAAGGGTGTTGGCTCTGGAGATTATGATCTGCACACCGGCCATCAGAGCTTTGATCAGGGATGACAAGATTCATCAGATCTACAGTCTTATGCAGGCAGGGCAGAAGTTTGGCATGAGGACCATGAATCAAGGTTTAGCTGAGCTCTACATCAAGCATAAGATAACCTTGGGGGACGCTCTGGGAAGAAGCTCAAACATCCAGGAGCTAAATGAGATTTTGGCCAGAAAATCTGATGCCAGCCGGCAGCGGTCGGCCATTGGCGCTTAGCTGGAAGAGGCGAGGCTATACAGAGACATGACTTGCAGTGGAGGGTAGCTAAAGGAGCGCCGATGTATGGTTGAAGGCACCGGATCGGGCTCTGGTTAAGGTATTCAGGCTTTGGCGGTAACGTTTTCTGAGGGAAGGAGGACAAATTGCCAGTTTTCACCTATAAGGGAAGGACGTCGGCGGGAACTCAGGTTCAGGGTGAGCTGAGGGCAAAAAACCGAGCTGAATTGGAGAGGGTCTTGAGGAACAGGAAAATCCTGGTTTCTCACATCTCCACCAAGCCTTCCCAGGTAAGCATAAGAATTGGGTCCGGAATAAAGAAGGTGCACATCTCCAGGTTCACCCGGCAATTCGCCACCATGATCGGGGCCGGACTCCCCATGGTGCAGTGTCTGGAGATATTATCCCAGCAAATGGAATCAGCACAACTGAGGAAGATCATCAGCGATGTAAAGGAGAGCGTGCAGTCCGGAACCACTCTGGCCGAAGCTTTGTCCCGGCATAAGAAAGTCTTCGATGATCTTTATGTCAACATGGTGGACGCAGGTGAGATCGGAGGCGCTCTGGACGTCATTCTGGTACGCCTGGCCACATATCGGGAAAAGGCCGATGCCCTGGCCCGCAAGGTTAAAGGGGCGCTAATCTATCCGGCGGTGGTGATGACTGTGGCCATAGCGGTGACCTTTATCATGCTGACTTACATAGTTCCCATCTTCGCCAAAATGTTTCATGGTCTGGGTGCGGAGCTACCCGGTCCTACCAGATTCGTCCTCTCTTTGAGCGGCTTTCTCAGAGGTAACATACTGACCGGGTTGGTGTTGCTAATCCTGGTGATAGTCGGATACAGATTCTATTCCAAGACTGATCGGGGCAAATACAATATTGACGCCCTGAAGCTGAAAATCCCGCTTATCGGAGACCTGATCAGGAAAAGCTCCATCTCAAGGTTTTCGCGGACCCTGGGAACCCTGATCTCATCCGGTGTTCCCATCCTGGATGCTCTGGAGATAACCGCTCGCGCTTCTGGCAACCGGGTGATACATGATGCCATAAAGAGGTCGGTTCTGTCCATCGCAGAAGGAGAGACAATAACGCAACCTCTGAGACAGTGCGGGGTCTTCCCTCCCATGGTTACTCAGATGATTTCCGTCGGAGAAAAGACCGGCGGCCTGGATGACATGCTTTCCAAGATCGCTGACTTTTATGACGAAGAGGTGGATGCTGCGGTGGCGGCGTTAACCTCCATCATCGAGCCGGTGATAATTGTGTTCATGGGAATTGTGGTCGGAGGAATCCTGATAGCCATGTATCTCCCAATGTTCGAGATCATTGGCAAGATCCAGTAAATACAACCTGACTGCGCTGAGCAAGTCAAAAATACATCTAACCTAACCTTGCACCACTGCGGCTCTTAGCGGTGGTGTAAGTTTTTAAGCATTTTTAGGTTTCAAATCCTGAACAGTTTCTTATTACGTCCGGAAAGCGAATCCGAATGAACAGAAGAACGTGGTTTCATTTTTTGAGAAAGCTCAACGCCGGACTTGAGCAGACATTTTTCGGAAGGGACCGAAACGGCAAGCAAATACAGAGGTATGCGAGCAAGTCAGAGGTCTCCCTCTCCAGAATCCCCTGGTTTCTGATATCCCGCCTTTCCATATTTGTCCTCTTACTGATAATTGTGGTTCTGTTTTTCCAGATGCCGGATTCTCTGGTCCTTGCCTTCACCACCTACTCCTTCATAACCCTGGCTCTTCTTCTGCTCATTGCGTTTGATCTGAAGCAAACTTATCATCTGCTGTTCAGTGCCGTAGTTGTTTTGCAGCTGATTCTGGAGATCATAGTCGAAACCGGGTTGGTACATCACACCGGAGGCATGGGCAGTCCCTTTGCCGTCCTTTTTGTTTTGACTATACTATCCGCAAGTCTGGCTTACGGCTTAGTCGGAAGCGTGTGTATGGCCGGCTTGTCCAGCCTGGCATACGCCTCTGTCCTGTGGGTTGAGGAAGGTTTGGAACTATCTTTTAAAGGCCTCCTTTACGCTAGTGATGCTTCATTCTATGAAGCATTTCTCTACATCTGCACCTTCTTTTTGGTGGCTTTCATAAGTGGCTATCTGACGCAAAGATTGAAAGCAAAGGGCCAGGAGCTGTGGACTGCTTCCCTGGAATTGGACAAAATAAAGGCGGATACAGACGAGATACTAAGACACCTGAAAAGCGGCCTCATTACGATCGACGCCTGGGGCAGGATTGTTTATTTCAACCGGGCAGCAGAGGAGATATTGGGATATTCCGAAAGCGAGGTAAAAGGGAGAGACTGCCGGGAGGTATTCCGGCAAAGGATGCCTCAGCTGGCAGAAAAAATAATTCAGGTGATAAAGCTCAACGAGGAACATGCCAGGGGTCTGCTTTATATCGAGGACAAAAACGGGCGAAAGATTCCCATAGGCATAAGCACTTCCATTCTGGGGGACACGGAAACGGGCGTGAGAGGTGTGATCGCCATATTCCAGGATATAAGCGAGGCCATGAAGCTGGAGGAGAGAATCCGGGTGGCCGACAAGCTGGCTGCAGTTGGCGAACTCTCTGCCGGAATCGCCCACGAGATACGAAATCCTTTGGCCTCTATCTCAGGATCGGTGGAAGTTTTGAAGGAGGAGCTTGCCCTGTCCCGGGAGAATCGAAATCTTCTGGACCTGGTAATCAAAGAGACAGACAGGCTGAATCGGATTGTGACTGATTTTCTGACTTATGCCCGCATCGGCCCCTCGTTGTTAGGCAAAGTGGAGTTGCTGCATCTCCTGGATGACGTCATAGAGATTGCGAGGAAGCATCCTTGCTATAAGGAAAGTGTCTCCTTTCACAAGATCTTCTCAACGCAGGTGCGATACGTGGTGGGCGAAGAAAATCAGATAAAACAGATATTCTTGAACCTGCTGGTGAATGCGCTGGAGGCCATGGAGGGCAGGTGGGGTAAGATAGTGATAAGTGATAGAAGCTTGAGTCAACTGGATAAATTCTATTTTCGGGACGAGGAGCCGGAGGAATCCGAGTGGGTGCCCATTGCGATTGTAGATGAAGGAAAAGGAATGACAGAAGAGCAAAAACAGAAGATTTTCTCCCCGTTTTATTCTGGCAAAAAAAATGGCACCGGCCTGGGGCTGGCCATAGTACAGAGGCTGGTGAACAACTTAGGCGGAAAGATAGAATTCCGCAGCCAGGAGGGTAAAGGCTCGGCTTTTGTGGTATATCTGCAGAAGTACACGAAACAGAAGGTTAAGCTCTTTCAGACAGCACCCACCGGGAATCTGGCAAACCTCGACGTTTCCACTTCGGAATTTCACCTAACCTAAAGGCCAATCTATCTGGATTTCCGCGGGCGTGGGCCAAGTTAATTTGCGCCTTTCCCGCGAACTTTTCCCACATTTCGCTTGCAAGCAGCAGAAATCACGTTACATTAGAGTAAAGAATAAGTAAAACAAAGTGTGCCTTTTCAAACTCCTTTATGGCGATTTCTCGTGAACGAGCGGAGAAGGTGAAACATGTAATAGTTGCTGCGGGTGTGAGGTCATACCCGGCAAAGGTGGCCGGGACCTGACAGAACAGAAAGAAAAGTTTCGTAGGTCAGGTGCCCTGAGCACCTGACAAATAAAGGTGACAGGAGCACGGGGTCGCTGGACCACAAGCTGACTTTTGTCGTTAGGAGGCTGCAACATTGTCAACCAAAAAAAAGAAACTCAAAGCAAAGAGCATTGTAAGCCGACTGACNNTTCCTGGACACCACCAGTTGATGAACGGGACAAAGCAAAACGGTTGGTGACTTTTCTTGAAGATCGACGCGCTCTTTACCATCCTTATAATATGGAAGTAGCTGACTATGTTGTCGAGTCTATCCTTGAAATACGCGAGCGGCTCACATCAGATCTCGAACATGTGAACGAATCTTCTGTCTTAGGAGAGAGTCTTATCGCAATGCGTGCAGCTTGTCGGAAATTCCTGGACAAGGTACAAAGACCACCGAGAAAAAGATATTGGTTGGGACCCGACTTCATCTACGGCCTTGGTGAACTAAGAGCATTATTCGGCATTCATGTTGCAAGATAGGCATGTGCATACGATCTAGAACTTGAGAAAGATTTGGCCTCAATTCTTCCTGCAGAACCTGAGCTAGATAAGAGGAAGGGAAGGAGAACTAAAGCAAAGTGAATTCTCCCAACAACCCACTCGAAAGGGAAGCGGCAAAAAGGCGCCGCGCCCCTTAGCTTTGCGTTATGCGGACGAAGAGTTTCGTCGGTTAGATGCCCTGCGGTCCTGACAAATGAAAGTGTCAGGAGCACGGGGCTCCTGACCTACTAGGTGGCTCTCTTACCACAAGCAGCAAATTCACCATATTATGGTGAGTCTCGAACCACAACTTTAATGGTGAAAAGGATACCTCCCCCGTTATGGGAGGCAAACATATGAAACATGCACACAAACTCCCCTTGTGGGAGACGAATAATCCTTTTCCTTCGACCCTGTGTCTCAGGACGAAGTGCAGGACCGAAGGGCAGGGTGAACTCTCTTGAAGCACCGCACAACGGTTGAAAAAAATTCAAAACGAACACCAGTAAGGTCAGTAAGGTCAGAAATACCAGAGAAGTGCCAGGAGCCCGGAGCTCCTGAGCTACTACCTAATCTCCCGCCATTGTCCGCTCCCGGACGTGTTCCTTCCTCTCCCCTGGGGGAGAGAATTAACTTGAGGGGGACATACCAGTCATTGCGAGCGTAGCGAAGCAATCTCCCTGGTACATCAACCGACGCCTTGAGATTGCCTCGTCGCCCCCGCCAAATGCGGGGGACTTCTCGCAATGACGCTTACATACCCGTCACTGCGAGCGCAGCGAAGCAATCTGCTTGGTACATCAACCGACGCCTTGAGATTGCCTCGTCGCCCCCGCCAAAGGCGGGGTACTCCTCGCAATCACACTTACACACCCGTCATTGCGAGCGATAGCATAGCAATCTCCCTGGTACGTCAACCGAGGCTTTGAGATTGCTTCGTCGTCCCCGCCAAAGGCCGGGCACTCCTCGCAATGACATCAGAGGTTTCTTGCACAGACGCAATGTTCTCTGTCCTTGAGCAAAAGGGCCAGGTTGAAGACCCCGCCACAGGGGCAACAGGAGGGAACTGTAGTTGCTCGATTTATCGAGCTCAATAAACGCCCAATGAATTGGGCAACTACGTTTCTTGAGCGCTCGAAAAAGAAGGGTGGAGCTAAAGCTCCACCCCTACAATTTCTAGCTTACAGGCTGAAAGCCTATTTTAGTCCTGCTCACTAAGTCGGATTGCTTTATAAAGACGGCACCTGTTTTCTGCGCGAAGCCTTGCTGCCAGAGCGCGTGCTACGTCAATCCCCTCTTCTTTTGATTTCAGCCTTCGTTTGGCCCGCTGCAGAGCTTTGGCCGCTCTCTCGTAATCTATGTCATCTACAGATTCGACTGAATGCGCCAGAATGGTAACATGATTCTTGAAGACCTCCATGAAGCCACCGCCGATGGCGAAGATCAGCTCTTGGTTTTTCTCATCTCTCACCGCTAGCTTTCCGGGAACCAGGACGGTGATCAAAGGGGCGTGATCGGTCAGAACCCCCAGGTATCCTTCCGAGCCAGGCGCGATGATGGAGACCACCTCTTGTTCGAAGAATACTTTTTCCGGTGTCACGATACTTAAGAGATACATGTTAAAGACATTATATTGAATATCCGGGGCGAATCAACTCTTACCCCGGTTCAGTGTCCGTTTGTCAGAAGCCACGTTTTTTCAGTTCTTCCGCTTTCTCATAAACTTCTTCAATTCCGCCCAGCATATAGAAAGCCTGCTCCGGGATCTGATCCATGTCGCCGCTTATGATCTTCCTGAAGCCTTTTATGGTATCCTCCAACCTCACGTACCTGCCGTGCGTGCCGGTAAAAGCCTCTGCCACAAAGAACGGCTGTGACAAAAACTTCTGTATCCGGCGCGCCCTTCCGACCAGTGTCTTGTCTTCTTCCGAAAGCTCGTCCATCCCAAGTATGGCGATGATATCCTGAAGATCTTTGTATCTCTGCAGAATTCTCTGGACTTCTCTGGCGGTCTGGTAGTGTTCCTGCCCCAGTATCCGCGGGTCCAGGACTCGAGAAGTGGAGGCTAAGGGATCAACCGCGGGATAGATTCCCAGCTCCACAATCTGTCGGGAGAGTACGGTAGTGGCGTCCAAGTGAGAAAAGGTGGTGGCAGGAGCAGGGTCGGTGAGATCATCCGCCGGAACGAAGATAGCCTGCACCGAGGTTATGGACCCGGCTTTGGTGGAGGTGATCCTTTCCTCCAGCTCTCCCAACTCAGTGCCCAGCGTAGGCTGATAACCCACCGCAGACGGCATTCTGCCCAAAAGGGCGGAGACTTCAGATCCGGCCTGTACGAACCTGAATATGTTGTCTATGAAAAGAAGCACGTCCTGATGGTCCTCGTCCCGGAAATACTCTGCCATGGCAAGGCCTGAGAGGCCCACTCTCAGGCGTGCTCCTGGCGGTTCATTCATCTGACCAAAGACCATAACCGTCTTGGAAATAACGCCGGATTCCTTCATCTCCAGCCAGAGATCGTTGCCTTCTCTGGTTCTTTCTCCCACTCCGCAGAAAACCGAATAGCCTCCGTGCTCGGTGGCGATGTTTCTTATCAGCTCCATCACGATAACCGTTTTCCCCACGCCCGCTCCGCCGAAGAGACCTACCTTTCCGCCTTTGGGATACGGTTCAAGAAGATCGACGACTTTTATGCCCGTCTCCAATATAGACGTTTTGGTCTCCTGGTCCTCCAGGCTGGGTGCGGGCCTGTGGATAGGGTAAGTCTTTTCGACATTCTTCACCGGACCCAGCTCGTCGATGGGCTCACCCAGCAGGTTGAAAATCCTTCCCAGGGTTCCCTCGCCTACCGGCACGTGTATGGGACCACCGGTGTCTAATGCCGGCATTCCCCGGACCAGACCATCGGTGGAAGCCAAGGAGACGCATCTCACCAGATTGTCCCCTAAGTGTAGAGCCGCCTCGACGGTGAGATCGATTCCTCGGTCCTTGTCTTCGATCTTGATGGCGTTATAGATATTAGGGAGTTTGTCCGGATCGAACTCACAGTCTACCGTCGCCCCGATGACCTGCTTAACCTTTCCGTAGTTCGGACTTGCCACTTTGACTCCTTTTCGGTTCTAAGTAACTCGTAAGATTCCTCTCTATCTGCCGTGCAGTCTTCTATCCCTTCAAGGCCTCTGCTCCGGTGGTGATCTCCAGCATTTCCTTGGTTATGGTTGCCTGTCTCAACTTGTTCATAACCAGAGTGAGATGGTCGATCATTTCTTCCGCATTCTTGGTTGCGGCTCCCATGGCAATCATTCGCGAACCGTGTTCCGAGGCGAAAGACTCCGCCAGAGCCATCTGAACCCTGGTTATGCAGTAGTTGGGGAGGAGGCTGGCAAAAATCTTCTGGGGATTGGGTTCGAAAATATAGTCCACCAGAGCGTCCCTGTCTTCTGTCTCCACCTGGCTTTCTATGTTAAGAAACTTCTCCGAAGTGACCCTGTAACTGACAGGGGAGAGGAACTTAGTATATGTAAAGTGTATCTCGTCCACCTCTCGCGAAAGGAAGAGGTTGACTAGATCATTGGTGATGTTTTTAACCTGCGCCAACTTTAGCTCTGCTCCCAGACCCACATATTTCGATCTTATCTCGCACGCCCTTCTTGCATAGTATGTATTACCCTTCGTTCCAACCAATATGAGAACCACCTGGTCTGTTTTGTAACGCCCTATGAATTTGTCCGCTTCGTGAATGACATTGTGGTTATATGACCCACATAACCCGCGATCCGAGGTGATCACCACCAGCCCTACCTTTTTCATCTCCCTTTTCTCGAAGAGTGGATGGACAACGGAGGCCCCTGCCTTGGTGAGATTACCCAACATAGCCTGCATCTTGGAAGCATAGGGACGGGATGATTCCACCTTGGCTTGCGCCCTTCCCAACCTTGCGGCTGCCACCATCTCCATAGCCCTGGTGATCTGCTGGGTTCCCTGCACGGTTTTTATTCTTCTTCTTAGATCGCGTAAGGTCGCCATATTTAGTTGCTAGGTCTTGAAAAAGTAAATTGTTCTCTCCCGTTGAATCGATGGTAAAAACAGTAAGCAGTTCAGCTCACTGGGACGTGGAAGTGCCTGGCAGCGGGCATACAGGGTCTTCTTCCTTCTGACGCAGTCTTTCTTTGAGTTGCTCTTTGAACCTGGTTATGGCTTCGTTGAGTTTTCTTTCCGTGCTTTCGTCCAAATCCTTGCTTGTGGCGATGCGGTGCCCTACGTCCGGATATTCTTTTTCCATGAATGGATAGAATTCCGCTTCGAATTTCTCAACTGCTTCAACAGCCAGGCTGTCCAGATATCCGTGCGTGGCCGTGTAGATTATCATTACCTGTCTCTCCACCGGCATGGGGACATATTGAGCTTGCTTCAAGACCTCGACGGTCCTCTCGCCTCGGGTGAGATACGCTTTGGTGGCTTCATCCAGCTCCGTACCGAATTGAGTGAATGCAGCCAGCTCGCGATACTGTGCCAGATCCAACCTCAGTCTTCCTGCCACCTTTCTCATCGCTTGGACCTGGGCTTTTCCTCCCACCCGGGAAACGGAAATGCCGACGTTGATGGCAGGCCTCACTCCGGCGTAAAACAGGTCTGTCTCCAGGTAAATTTGCCCGTCAGTGATGGAGATGACATTTGTCGGTATATAGGCGGTCACGTCTCCGGCTTGGATTTCTACTACGGGTATGGCGGTAAGTGACCCACCTCCCAACTCATCATTTAGTTTTGCCGCCCTCTCAAGAAGACGAGAATGCAGATAGAAGATATCTCCTGGAAAGGCTTCTCTTCCAGGGGGACGCCGCAATAGTAAGGACATTTGCCTGTAGGCTTGAGCATGTTTGGTCAAGTCGTCGTAAAACACCACCACGTGTTTTCCGTTGTAGAGAAATTCCTCTCCCATGGCGCAGCCCGAATAGGGAGCGATATATTGAAGGGGGGCAGGCTCAGTTGCGGTGGCTACCACCACGGTGGTGTACTCCATGGCCTGATGATCCTCGAGCGTCTTAATCAGTTGAGCCACGGTGGAGGCTTTTTGCCCTACGGCCACATATATGCAGAACAGGTCGGTGTCTTTCTGGTTGAGTATGGTATCCACTATCAAGGCGGTTTTTCCGGTCTGTCGATCGCCAATGATAAGCTCTCTTTGCCCCCGGCCTATGGGGATCATGGAATCGATGGCCTTAAGACCGGTCTGCACCGGCTGGCTCACCTGTCTTCGCTGAACCACGTTCGGTGCTCTGCCCTCAATGGGTCGGTAGTTTTTGGCGACGATGGGGCCCTTTCCGTCAAGAGGCTGACCCAGAGCGTTCACTACCCTGCCCACCATGGCATCCCCTACCGGCACCGAGGCAATTCTTTCAGTCCGGGTGACTCGGTCACCCTCCTTGATCTCATCATAAGGACCCAGGATGGCGGCGCCCACGTTGTCTTCCTCAAGATTGAGTATCATCCCGATCACGTCATTTGGGAATTTGATCAGCTCGCTCATCATGGCGTCCTCCAGACCCCAGATGCGGGCGATACCGTCGCCCACCTGCAGCACGGTCCCCACGCTTTCCATTTTAAGTTTGGTCTCGTATTTTTCTATCTCTTTCTGGATGATTGAGCTTACTTCTTCTGGATTCAAGGGCATAAGAAGATTTCCTCCATCCTTCTCTGTTTTTTAGGAAATTGTGTTCCTCATGATCTGACAGCAGGAAACCGAGTCTTCCTCCCGGAAAGTATATGGCCTAATAGACTTTCAGCGTCGACATCTGTTCTCTCAGCTGATTCAGTTGATAGCGGATGCTTTTGTCTATTATCTTATCCCCCAGGACAATCACAATGCCACCTATCAGAGAGGGTTCCACCTGGAGTTTCATCTCCACAGTCTTGCCCGTGCTTTTCTCCATCTCTTGTCGGATTTCATCTACCAGAGATTCATCCACGCTTCGGGCCGTTACCAGACGAGCCTCAACTATGCCCTGATCTTCTTTGACCAGACGCTGGAACTCTTCGGTCATAGGTAGAAGATACTGAATTCTGTGTTTGCTCACCACCAACATGAGAAAGGAGAACAAGGCCTCAGAGACCAGAGGCTCGAAAGAGGATTGGATGAGCTCTTTCTTGTCCTTCTCCAGCACCTGGGGAGACTCCAAAAAGCTCTTCAGAAGCGGATTCTTCCTCAGAAGATCACATATTGCCAAAAGATCGTAAGAGATCCTCTGGACTTGATTCATCCTCTTGGCAGTGCGGAAAAGAGCGGTAGCATACTTGGAGGCTACTCTCGACTCGATCATTTAAGTCCCTCAACCTTTCCCCGTTTCATCTCATCTAACAGTTGAGATATCAGCTGTCTGTCCTTTTCCTGATCCAGCTTTTCCTGAATGATTCTCTCTGCCAGTTGCACGGTCATGTTGACCACGTCATCCCGCAGCTGCACCTTGGCTTTGTCTAGATCCCTCTGTATCTCTTCTCTGGTTTTGGTGACGATCTCTTTGGCTTCCTTCCTGGCGCTTTCCTTTATTTCATTTGCCAGGTTCTGCCCTTCCCTGCAGGCCTCTTGGATTCTTGCTCGAGCAAGAGAATCGATCTCCTTGAGCTTGATTTGATATTCAGAATGCAAGCTCTCCGTTTTCTTCCGCTCCTCTCCGATGCTGTCGAATTCCGACTTTATGCGGTTTCTTCTCTCTTCAAGGATGGACAGAAGCGGTTTCCAGGCAAACCTCTTCAGAATGATGACGGCGATGACAAACCCGAGGATATGGGTAATAATCTGACCTAGTTCAAGACCCATAGTCAGGCTCCTTGACAATTGCTAACGTCATACTGTAAGGACGCGTTTGGCACATCCGCCATCCAGCTTGCGTGGTCCACGGGGAAAAGAATGGCAGGCTGATCGTTATCCACTGTTATGAGATCTTTCCTTGCAGGACAAATACGGTAACCAGCGCATAGATGGTGAGTGCCTCGATCAGGGCACACCCAATTATCATGCCCAGCTGGATTTTCGCAGCCGCTTCCGGCTGTCGTCCCATGGCCTCCATGGCGGCGGAGACTGCCCGACCCAGCCCAAAGGCAGAACCCATGGCAGCAATGGCCAAGCCCAGGGGAAGAAATATGGCTAAAGCAGTTTGGTAAGGCATCTAACCTCCTTCTTTGGGTTATTTATTAATCCAGTTTTCAATCTTCCTCATGCGGCAGCATCAGAGAAAAATATATCGTCGAAAGCAAAGTAAATACCAAAGCCTGGATGGTTCCGGTCAACAGGGCCAAAAAGAGGAAGGGTATCTCAAAGGGAATCCCCACCGGCAGATGAAGGAAGCTTAATGCGCTAACTCCGAGCCCCACAAATACGGTGATCAAAACATCCTCCCCGGTGATGTTACCGAAAAGTCGGAGCGACAGGCTCATTGGCTTTGCCAGCTCCTCTATTATATGAATAGGTATGTTAATTGGCACCAGAAACCAGGTGACCACGTCCCTTGGATCGCCGGCCATGTGTCTGAGGTAGCCGAGAGGTCCCAAATTGCGTACGCCGGTGTACTGCACGTAGAAAAACACGCATATGGCTAGAGCGAGCGTAGTGTTCAAGTTGGCTGTGGGCGACTTCATTCCTGGAACCAGACCGAAGAAGTTCATACAAAGAATGTATACAAAAAGCGTACCCAGGAAGGGCGTGTATTTTCTGCCCTGTGGACCAAGAATCCCGCATACGAAATTGTCCAGCGCCTCCACGACCATCTCCACCGCGTTCTGCAGCTTTCCTGGCATGATGGACCTTTTCCTATATGCCAGGTATGCTACGATACACAAGATGATCACAACCAGCCAAGAGAAGATGACGTTTTCCCAATGATGGAGAAACGCGACCAGGGCCACCTCTCCGAATTGGTGATAGAGAAAGGTGATGAAATTAGGCAGCTCCGGGGCCCCCTCTGGAGCTTTTTCCGTTGCGTGTTTTGCTACTTCCTCAACTAACAGCAAGTTCAAAGTCAACCGTTCCCTTTCTCGAACATCATTCCCCTCTCTTCGACGAGACATTTCAGGCTGAGCGGTCCGGCCTGCTTTTTCCTGGGTGCGGCGTGGGCGCGCTCAGGTTCCTCCTGTCTTCTGGCTTTCCACCCGATCGGTTGAAGCTACTTTCTTCTGTTCGCCTGAATCCAATGACAGAATCCACCTTCCCAGGGCTTTCAGAAACATCACCAGGAATATAAGAGTGAATCCTGAGAGCAGACTAACCGGGGGGAAGTACCTTATCCTCAGAAGGAGATATCCTAAGAGATACAACAGAGGGAATTTCACCAAGGCTATCAGGATCACTTTGCCCTTGCTCACTTCTTTCCCGGGTGTGAAGACTTCAGTAATTAGGTGGGTCAAGAACAATAGATTCAGACATCCCCAGATAGTCCCCGCCAGAATCCCGCCACCGAATTTGAAGTCGTAATAAACGGTGACGAAAAGAAAACCCAAAGCAGCCAGTACCAGTGAGGTTCTTATCACCCTGTTAATGAATTCGACGCCCATTATGGCAAACGCTATCTTTTCTACTTTACTGACTTGCTTTCTTAATCAGATTGTAGACACCCTTTCCCGCAGCCGCAAATCCAAAGAATATAAAGACTACCATCAGATAGGGGGCAGTATCCAGTTTTCTGTCTAGGAAATCTCCGATGTAGTAGCCCAGGATGGGCCCAACCGCCATCAGAATGGGTATGGTAGTCAAAATCCCGACCTGTCGGTAAGCGGAATACTTATCATCCGGTTTTTGGTTCACGCTCGCAGAATGCTCAATTTTCCTTTATCGCCCGACTTTTGACCGAACGACCTTCGTTAAAAGGTCTTTTATTATAATAACTCCGACACCCCAAGTCAAGCACTTTTGGGCCTGCCCGGCACCAGAATTGTTCAGGGCCAGGTGGCATTCACATCGACTGGGGGCAAGCCGCCCGGTTCAACTAGAAAGAGATCGGGTCAGAAAAACGTTAACGATCGGGCCTGACCACATGATATGATCCTGTGCATAAACAAAGACTCCAGCGATGAAACAGGGAAGAGGAGGATGGGGATTTCTGCGCCGGAGTTCGAGGGAAAGGTTGGTCGGAGCTTAAGTGTTCTCAGAGGCGGCAGGGCGTCGGCCTTTGTGACCTTCGCGATCCAACCGCTGGATCACGGCTTTTATCAATATGGGCCAGGCGATAGTGGCATCACACAGTACCTCTGCCCAGCGTCCGCCTTCTCCTTTGGGCACGAATTTCCCCCAGGAGACACCTTCACTGTAAGTGCAGCCGGAAAGCCCACCCCAATGGACGGGTTCCGGGCAGATTCTCACCGCGTACCTGAAACGATTCAACTCACGTCCCTCTCCAAATCTGCGAAAGATAGCCTCAAGATACGGTCCAACCTGTTGGCTCCAGTTCCTGGGAACTCCTCCTCCGATGGTGAAGACACCGGTGCGTCTTGCCTTCTGAACTCTTTTAGTATAGTCTTCCAGGTCCAGAAAAGGGTCAAATCGAAGGGGGGGCTTGCCTTGCTCCTGTCTTATCCGATTGTAGATGGAGAAATCCAAACCCAACTCTGAGTCAGTAAAAGCAGGAATGTACACTGGCACCCCCTTCTCCCAGGCACTCTTGAGTATTCCCCGTCCCTTGTCGTTTTTCGAAAGATATTCTCCCACTTTCCGCAAGAGGTGGAGAGTCGAGCAAGGGACGCTCTGGTCAATATCCTGCCAAATCTTGTCCAGAATCAGCCCGGCGTTCCTCAGATTCTTTTCCGCCTCGATAGTGTCGTAGACTCTGTTATAACCGTGTCTGTAGAGCTTATCGTCCGTCCAGGTTCCCTCGCTTTTAAAGTGAGGACAACCTACATTCTCCACCAGGCCGTGCATCACCAGAGCCCCGGTGCAAACCACCGCGTCCAAAAAGCCCCGATCGATCATCTCACACAACACCAACCCCATCTTGGCCATGGTCATGGCTCCGGAGAACGTGCCCACGATGAAGCAATCGGGGTCCTTTAGCATGGCAGTATAAACTTCTAAAGCCTCCCCCAGGTTTCTCGCTCCGAAGGCGGTATCTCCCATCTGGACCAACAATTCCTCAAAGCTGTTCGCCTCCGATAAGTCCAGCGCCCGCAGGGGCTTGAATCCATGAGAAAAGCCGTTCCCGAAATCGTCAACCCGTCGTATCTTGTCGTTTTCACTCATGGCTATGGGTATTTGTGCTGCAACTTGCTTCGACCAGATTTTTCCTTCTCTTCACAATTTTTGATATTATAGTCCTCGGCACATGCCAAGTCAAGGCTTTTCTGCATGATAAGTCCGGGTCCCAGATACTGAGCAAACTCGCGAGGCTAGGTGAGTGCTTTTTGCCGTTGTTCACGTCATGCTGCTCAGGGTTGGAGAGCATGTGCTAGCGTTGGCTTCGTACTTTTGAGCACAAACCAGATCTGAACGTGCCAAGATTAGACAAGGCGCTTTAATGGCCCAATCGTTATAAAAGGCCAAGGTCGCTGACCAGCCCTCAATCGGTTTTGACCGAGCACGGGAGACAAAAAGAGGATAGTCAGTCAAGCATCAAAAGGGAAGTTTCCTTGCTTAACCAGCTATCCTCGGAAAGATGGTTTGCAGATTTCCTGCCCCATATTTTTATCGGCAGTCTGATCGGTTACTTTACAGTCGAAACCTCTGTGCAGTCGGTGTCGAGGTCTCACCCTTCCATCAGTTTCACTATGACCTTCCGGCTGCGCGGTCCGTCGAACTCACAGAAGAAGATTCCTTGCCAGGTGCCCAACACCAGACTTCCTCCGTCTACCAGAAGAGTCTCTGAAGCGCCGACAACGCTGGACTTTATGTGAGCGGCGGCATTGCCCTCCAGATGGGAGTAATTGTCGTCGAACGGAATAACCTTATTCAGCTCAGAGACGATGTCGCTTCTGACAGAGGGATCGGCGTTCTCGTTAATGGTTACCGCGGCTGTGGTATGCGGGACGTATACGGTGCAAACGCCCGATTTCATCTCGCTTTCGGAGATTACCTTCTGCACCACGTGAGTAATGTCGGTCAGCTCAACTCGCCTTGAAGTTCTCACGCTCAGCTGCTTTATCATAGGACCACCCTTCTTGTTGATAAGAGTAAATAGACGTTCTCTAGAAAGTGCGATTTCACGTCAGCCCCTTAAGCAAACAAGGCCTCGGCGAACCAGACCGGATCGAATCTCTGGAAATCGTCCGGCTTTTCGCCCAGTCCGATATACTTCACCGGAACCTGGAATTGGTCAGCAATGGCAATCATTATTCCCCCTTTGGCAGTCCCGTCCAGCTTGGTCAAGAAGATTCCCGTAACTCCGACCGCATCTCTGAACATTCTCACTTGAGATAAGCCATTCTGTCCGGTGGTGGCATCTATCACCAGCAGAACCTCGTGCGGTGCGCCGGGTAGGGCTTTTCCCATTACCCTTTGTATCTTTTTGAGCTCTTCCATGAGATTGACCTTGGTGTGAAGCCTTCCCGCGGTATCTGCTATTACCACATCCAATCCTCTGGCACCAGCAGACTTTATGGCGTCGAAGGCTACTGACGCCGGGTCCTGACTGGGCATGCTTCTGACCATCTCCACTCCCACCCTCTCCGCCCAGATGGAAAGCTGCTCGCCAGCTGCCGCTCTGAAGGTGTCGCATGCCGCCACCAGAACCTTCTTCCCTTGATCCTTGTAATCCTTGGCCAACTTGGCGATGGAAGTGGTCTTCCCCGTGCCGTTGACTCCCACCATCATGATCACGTGAGGAGATGAGAGATTGTCGCCAGAAACTCCTCGGGTAGCCAGAATGGAGGCGACTTGGTCTTTAAGAAGCTCGGTGACTTTTTCCGAAGTCTCAATCTTATTCTTGAGTGCTTCGCTTCTTAAGCCCTCGATTATCTTAGCCGTGGTTGACGGCCCCACGTCTGCCTTGATCAAAATCTCGTCTAGATCATCTAACAGTTGTTTGTCAATCTTTTTGTGCAGCCCCACCGCTTCAGAGATTCTTCCCAGAAGATTTCCCTTGGTTTTGGAAAGACCGGACTTCAGCTTTTCAAATGATAATTTCATTAATGCTTCGGTTTTTGGAGCTTGGTTTCTGGATGGCAATCGTGTTGAGGCAGCGCAAAAACCCTATTTCGTGATCAACTCGCGCTCTTCTAATTTCACCGAGACGATCCTCGATACTCCCGGCTGTTCCATGGTGACTCCGTAGAGGATGTCCGCCGCCTCCATGGTGAGTTTGTTGTGAGTAATAAGGATGAATTGAGTATTTGCGCTGAAGTGTTTGATCAGCTTTAAAAATCTGGTGATGTTTGCATCATCCAGGGGGGCATCCACCTCGTCTAAGATGCAGAACGGACTGGGCTTCACCAGATAGATGGCAAAAAGCAGAGCGATGGCGGTCAAGGCTTTCTCTCCGCCAGAGAGTTGAGAGATGTTTAGAAGTCTTTTGCCATATGGACGGGCAGATATCCGGACCGGAGACTCCAAAGGGTCGGCTGCTTCTGATAAGCTCAAATCAGTCTCCCCCCCGTCAAATAGCTCCTCGAAGACTTTCTGGAAGTTATGCTTGATCTGGTCGAATGTCTGCGAGAAGAGCGATCTGGCCGTGTTGTTGATCTTGAGGATAGTGGAGGTCAAGGTTTCCTTGGCTTCAGTTAAGTCCCTGACCTGACTTTGAAGAAAGTCCAATCTCTGCTTAGCAGACTGATATTCTTCCAAGGCCAGGAGATTCACCGGCCCTACAGATTTAAGTTTCTCTTTCAAAACGTTCACCCTCTCCTTCAGGTTCTGCGTCTCCTCTATCTCCAAGCAGGCTGAAGGCTGCAGTTTTTCCAAATCCAATTGGTACTCCTCGGAGATTCTGTCTTTGGCACTTTTGGCCCGGGAGGACAATTCCGCCATTTCCATTTCGAGTTGATGTGCCTGATCCCGTACTTTTTCTTTGATATCTCGTGATGCTTTTAGATTTTTCTCTTTCAGCTTCAGGCTCTCCTGCCACTGAGTTTGGTTTTCTACGATAGCGTTTAAATTCGCCTTATGCTCCTGGATTATCTCAAACGTCTCCTTAAGCTCTTTCTCCGCTTCAATGGTTGTCCGGTCGATCTTTCTTATTTCGGCGCGTGAATCTTCACACTCTTTTTTCTTTGCTGCCTGAGCGTTTTTTATCTCCGAGATAAGCTCCGAGACTCTGTCTTGCTCGTTTCTTATCTGTTCTTCTTTCCCCTGCATGGAGACCATTTCGATTTTGAGTTGGTTTACTTTTCTGAAAGTCTCTGTATGAAAAGCTTCTGTTTCCTCCAATAGCTGTTTTTCTTCTTCCAGTTGGGATGATAACTTTTCTGTCTGGCCAGCAAGTTCGTCTATATTCTGCTTCAGCGTTTTACCTTTCCGGTTAAGCTCTGCTATTTTGTCTTTGGTGCTCTGACCCAGTTCTTCCAGTTCCTCTCGCCGTTTCTGCAGGCTGGTGCTTTCAAACTCGAGGGTCTTAAACTCGATCTCAGATTGCTGCGTCTCCCTTGTACACTCTTCGCTCTCGGCCGAGATTTGGGAAAGGGTCTTTTGGAGTTCCTCGCTTTCGCTTTCCTTGTCCTTCTTGTGGGCTTCTATCTGATTGAGCTTCTGGGTCAATTGGGTTACCTGTTCTTCCAGTTTTCTAATCTCGAGCTCTCTTCCCAGAAGAGAAAGCTCTTTGGGCGAACCTCCGGAAACAGCGCCTTCCGTTTTGAGCATCTCTCCCTCCAGCGTCACCAGATGATAGCCTGGCCGCATCTTGGCGGAAAGCGCCAAAGCCTGATCCAGGGTTCTCACCACGATCACCTTGGCCAGAAGAAGGTCTGCCAGCTTCTTGAAATCCTGCCCGCACTCCACCAAATCGGAAGCCCATCCGATGGCCTCCGGGAAACCATTCAGAGGAATTCCGTTTGAGTCGATGTTTACGGCATTTATCCTATCCAGGGGGAGGAAAGTTGCTCTCCCCGCCTTCTGACTTTTCAGATGGTGGATGGCATTCAGAGCTGACTGCACATCCTGACAGACTATGAACTGAAGAGAAGCCCCCAACGCGGACTCGACCGCTTTTAGGTATTCAGGCGGGGTGGTGATGAGGTTGGCCACCGTATCGACGATCCCGGAAAGGCGTTGCTTGCCGGATAGCACGGACCTTTCACCTGTGCCGTATCCTTCGTAATGCTCAGTTATCTTTCGTAGCATCTCCAGCCTGGCTTTCTCTCCATCCAAAGCTGATCTTATTCTCTCCGCCTCCGAGTTAAGCTTAGCCAAATCTGACTGGTTGCTCTCGACGCGTTCCTTAAGAAGTCTCACTTGCCCCATCTTGCCCGCCAGCAACTGCTTTCTATCTTTATCCTCTGAAGCTAGGTTCGTAAGTTTCGCCGAGATATCACGGATCCTTCGTTCAACCGACCGGGTTTCTTCAGTCAAGATGCTTTCACGCTGCTTAAGCTCTTCAATTTGGGTATTGGTATTCTCTTTTTCACTTGCCAACCTGCTTGTGTTGCTGTTCAACTCCTGCAGCTCTTCCGAAAGTCTTTCCAGCTTTCCTTTGACCTGCTGAAGCTTCTCATCGTTGGCCAGAAGCACCTCCTCTTCGGTTTCACAGGCCTTCTTTTTGGAGTCGATTTCGGCGATAAGCTGATTTAGCTTTTCTGCCTTTTCTTCCTTTTGACGTATTTCACAGGACAGCCGGATGCTCAGGTTTTCCAACTCTTGGCTGTTTTTGTCGATCAGCTTTTCCAGATTGGCCCTCCGTTCTCGATTTACCGAAATGTCCCGCTCGAGCTGAAAGCCCTTCTCGGAAAGCTCCGTGATCCTTCTCTGGGCGGAGCCTGATTGCTTCTCTGCCTCCAAAAGCCTTAGCCTTAGCTCTTCAAGCTCGGCCTCCTCTTTATCCAGATCGGAACTGGTCTTGCGGGCTTGGTCTGCCGTGATCCGGAGTTTGTCCTCCAGTTCCTTTTCTTGAAGCTTCAGGATCTGGAACTCATTCTGGCTTAGTTTAATCTCAAGTTCTCTGACCTCTTCAGTCAGTTTTCTGTATCTCTCAGCCTTGCCTTTTTGCCGCCTGAGTGAATTAGCTTGTTTTTCCACCTCCGCCAGTATGTCACCCAGTCGCAGAAGATCATTCTCGGTATGCTCCAGTTTTCTTTCAGCCTCCTTTTTTCGAACTTTGTACTTGGTGATCCCTGCAGCTTCCTCAAACATGAAGCGCCTTTCCTCCGCCTTCTCAGACAGGATAGCTTCCACCATTTCAGGTTGTATTACCGAATAGGCGTGGATTCCCACGCCGGTATCTAGGAATAGCTCGGTGATGTCTTTCAACCGGCATGGGGCCTTGTTAAGCAGATATTCGCTTTCTCCAGAGCGAAAAAGGCGGCGGGTTACGGTAACCTGGTTATAATCAATGGGCAGAAGTCCGCTGGTATTCTCAATCACCAAAGTCACCTCCGCCATCCCCAGAGGCTTGAGATCTTTGGTGCCGCTGAAGATTACTTCCTCCATCCTGGAGGATCGCAAAAGGGTGGTCCTCTGCTCTCCCAACACCCATCTCAGGGCATCCAGTATGTTGGTTTTACCACATCCGTTGGGCCCCACGATGGCAGTGATCTCCCGGTCAAAATGAAATTCCGTCTTTTGAGGGAAAGATTTGAAACCCAGGATCTGAAGCTTGGACAGAAACATATGCTCCTTCCGTGAACTCACAGAGAATTCGGCCTTGCCTTTTCGCTTGGGCCCAACAGAGTTCTTAGCATCTTTATCATGCCTTCGTATACCTCTCTGGAGCCGAGCCTATCCTCAAATACCGCCAGTTGAATATTATAAAGAGGGTAGGCATTCTTTCTCTTCGGACCTATGCGTAACGGAACCTTGCATTTGAAGCAAAGGTAACGATTAAAGAATCCGTCCTTTAAATCCAGATCCAGGGAAATGCCAAACTGGTACGCGCTCAGTTTTTCAATGAACTTCCTCCGGGGGAGAAAAAACACATTCAGATCTTCTTGCTGGGCACAGATCACTCGATATTTGCTGGAGTCAGAGAGATACCCTTTTGCGTGCAGAAAGGGCAGAAGTACGAAAATCTTTCTCCCTTCAAAGATATCCACAAAAGCGGAGAGAAGATCTCTGGCCATGGCAAAGCGGTCTACGTCTGCGGGCATGCATATTAGTACGCTCTGGGAATCTTTCACTTTCTGCTTGAAGGAAAAAGCCTCGGGCTTGAAACGTAACCCGCTGAGCCAACTTAGAACCATTCTGGCAAAAGGACTAACCCTTATTGGCTTCATTTTCTCCATCTTCAATTCAAAGCTCAAAAACTTTCGCAAAATATAACTTAGACTGAGCTTTTAGTCAAGTGGCGGTCAAAAAAATATGGCGTTCCTCGCCAGCGGTCTCCATTGCCCGGCCACCGCTATTCAATCTCGGTCTATTCTGTTTGTCCTTTGCCGTCCTATGCTTATTCTGGTTCACCTGGATGGTGACGGACAGGGGAAAGTGACAGATAGCGAGGCCTTTGAGGATTCCCATCACTACCCAAAGATTCTTTTCTGGAGAAGGAGATCAGTGAGACAAACAATGACGCTTCGATTGGAATTCCGTGAGTTTTGGTTTGTGGAATCAGATTAGGTCTGATAAGGTCTTCGGGCGCATCAGAGTAACAGATAGCCGCAAGCATCATTCTTGCGCAGAGCTAGACCCGGAGTGATTTTCCACGAAGCCGTAGTCCTTTGTCTATTCGCAGAACGGATGATCTCAGAACCAGTCCAGTCCACCGATGTAGAACGAATCGCCGTACACCTCGCTGAAGCGGGCTTCTTTCAGAGGCTTGGCCATCAGCACGTTGTTGTTGCTCGTGTGAACTCCGTATCCCCTGGATTTGTATATGTCAAGGAGCTTGGGATCGGCAACCGCTCGGTTGATCACTCCAGCTTTGGCTGAAATCTCGGTCTTATCGATTAGCTCCTCGTAGGTATCATAACCCAATGCCACCATCTCTTGAATCTTAGTCATATCCTGATTCTCCGAAACCAGGGCGTATCCGTTCGCCAGTAGAATGGATTTGCTTTCGTCGAACCTCTTTCTCCTTAAGTACATGGCGACAAAGTCACTCTGCCGAACTACAAATCCGACCTTTCCCTTGACGAAGGTCTCATATGTCCTGTATGCCTTATGAGGATCCAGATGAGCCCGGAGCCGCGGATTGGCGGATTCTGGCTTATCCAAAACCTTGTAGACGCTGTCGTATTGATTTGTGGACTCGACTTCCTCGTACCCCATCTCCCTGTATATGCGGTAGGCTATGATAGTGCGGCTGGTGCACAAGAAGGAGAAACGATAATTCTGTAAGCGAAAATAGTCGAGAGCGTTTTCCATAAGAGTCTTGCAGATTCCTTGTCGGGCAAAGCCGGGGTCGGTCGCCACGGCCCACACACCTCCGATAATCTCTGTCTCTCCCGCGACGGTCTTCGTCGGAATATCCATGACTCCCACAAAACCTATCAGCCTTCCATCTTTCACCGCGCAGAATCCCACGGGACTATGTTTCAGCCTTGCATCCGTCTCAATCCTCTCCCGCATGGTCTTGGGTGAGATGGGCCACCAGAAGGCGATCTCCATCAACATCATGAAATCGTCCTTTGGCTCCAACTCTCGGTAAGTTATTATCTGCATGATCGGCTCCCTTCTTTGTCAAGCGGCCTTCGCCGCCCTGTCCCTTAACCTGAGAGACGCCGGAAGCATGTCCTTCCGCATAGTCTCCAAGATCCACGAATCGCAAAGAAGGTATGTTTCCGTCTTTTTAGGAAATGAAGAAGTGGCAGGCACTATCCCACAAGGCTGAGCAGCTTCCTATAGTCTTTGGGGTTTCCGTGTTTGATCTTCTTGTGCAGATCCACAGTCTCCGGCTCAGGTTCGACCTCAAGATACCTTCTCAGGTTCTGTTCACATACTTTGAACTGCCTTACAGCAGCCGTGCGGCTTCCCAGAACGGCATAGGAGAGCATTATCATGCGGTGCGCTTCCTCGTCCGCCGGATCGGATAGAAGCAGGGATTGAAGGTAATGAATGCACCTTTCGTAGTCGGACTTCTCCCAGGCCGACCGAGCCAGTCTCCAGAAGACCACGTTGTATTTGTCTCTATACTCGTCGCGGGCCTCTTCTGCCCAGCGCTCATAGCAATCCTCCAGGAGATTCGAGGAGTAAAGTTCGGCTGCCCTCTGGTATTCCGTGTCCATTAGATGAAGTTTCTGTTCCTTTCTGAATCGTTCCGCGTTGTCCAAACAGGCCAGGAATTCGCCCACGTCGGACCACACCTTCCCCTCCCAGTTGAGACGATATACCCCTGCCTGCGAGCTAATATACTCGCCCTTCTCTTTCCCCACCGCTTTTCTGAGATGGGAAAGAGTTACATGGAAGGTATTGCCCAGACTTTGGGGATCGATTTCGGGCCAGATGGCGTCCACCAGTTTATCTCTGGTCATTCCGATTTTCTTCGGATCCTTTACCACCAGACAGGCCAAGATGTGTCTGGCTTTCACCGACCCCCATTGCTTTGCGGTGATCTCTTCGGTCTCATACGGTCGATATGCTCTCAGTCTCCCAAAACAATAGATCCGAAGATAATCTATATAGTCACCGCTTATGCCCACCGGGAGAGGCACCTCCGCCCTTTCTCTGGCCTCCCTTTTTACTTTTGCATGCGATGTTTTCTGCTCGATTTCCCTCAGAACGGGTCTCAAGTCAGGCTCCAGTGAGCTTTGTGCTATCCTCTCCTTAAGCAATATCAACCTCTTTTCCAGATTGAGTTGGTTGAAGATGCGTATAGCTTGGTTCAACACGTCAAGGCTTCTTCGCAGGAGATTTTCTCTTTTATCCGCTATTTCTGAAGCAGCCATCTGAGCCAGACAGAATCCCAGACTCTCCAGGCTCAGGGCTCGCTGAAACGGAGACTTCAGTTCCTCGAAAATCCGGCTGCTTCCGCGTAGCGGTCTCTCGGCACTCTTCCATTCCTCAAGCGAAAGATAGAACTGCCCCAGGGTTCTTTTGGCAATTCCCAAGCTCATTTTGGATGACTGTTCGGTAGCAACGTTCAGCGCATCCTTAATCAGGTTGAAACCTTCTTGATGGCGATTGAGTCTAAAGTGAACCTTACCCAGATCTGCCTGGATCAAAGGCAAGACATCTTTTGCCCCAATTTTGCGGCAGATACTCAAACTTCTGCTCACATAATCGAAAGCCTTGTCCGATTGGCCCTGTGCCAGACAGGTCATACCCAGATTGTCTAACGCTGATACCATGCCCCGACGATCCCCGTACTGTTCTCTGATCTTCAAACTCCTTTCGAGAAACCCGAGAGCTTTTTCCCATTCTCCTCTGTCCTTGTACAGGACGCCCAGATTGTTATAGATTATACCCTTCCAGGATAGATTGCCCATTTCCTGCGCTAGGTTCAAACCCTTCAGGTAATACTCCTCAGCCTTGTCATATTGACCCAAGTTGAGATGTATCACTCCAAGGTTGATCTTCAAAGCGGAGAGCCTCGACTTATCCTGAACCTGCGTCTGAATCTCAAGACAGCGATTAAAGAAGTCAATGGCCTGATCATATTTCCCCTGGCTGTAGGCTATCCAGCCAAGATTGTTGTAACTTTTCTCTAAAAGAGAAAGATGCTTTTTCTTCTGGGACAGCTGTACAGCCTTCTCGGACCATTCAACGCACTTATCGTGCTGGCCCTTCATGACGTAGCTTAAACCCAGGCAATTACAGATATTGATATATTCCGTTCGTTCGGGTTCCAAAGAGAAGTCCCCCAATTCTTCTAAGGCACACTCATAATAGGAAATGGCTTTGCTGTAGTCGCTTATGGAATGGTAAACGTAGCCGATTTTTCGATACATCTGGGCTTTCCTGATATGGTCCAGGAGGTTCTCCGTTTCTCCTAGCTTCAAGGTTTCCTGGTACGAATTTATGGCGGCCTCTGATTTGCCTATTCTGCTCTGAACTTCTCCCAGCGATTCGAGAAGTCTGAGCAGGTTCGTGCTCTTATCCTTGGAGGAAGGCATCTTTTCTAACAGTTCCTGGGCTTGCAACAGGTATTGTTCAGCTTTGCCTTCCGAGAACTGCTTTCGCATTTCCTGCCCCGCCTGGATCAAATACCTTATGCTCTTTTTCAAAGAGTTTCGATCTCTTTTCCCGCGGCTGAAATGGTAGGCTAAATCCTCCACCCTTTGAGCCGGTTTGATCTTTTTCTGACTCTTTTCCAGAAGCGTCGCTATCTTCTGGTGTGTCCTCTCCCTGAACTCCGGGCTAAGATCTTCGTAGACGTGAAGACGGACTATATGATGGGTAAAGCGATAGCCACCTTTTTCTTTTTCCTTGTCTGGGATTTTCTGTACGAGATTTTTCAGGATCAGGTCTCCCACTGTTCTCTTCAGCTCAGCCATGGAAATGGTGGACAGCTTTTGTAGGGTATCAAGATCGAATCTGTCACCCATCACCGCTGCCAGGGATAGCACCTTTCGAGAGGGCTTATCCAGACCCTTTAGCCTCCTTTGGATTACGCTTTGCAGCGTGGCCGGCTGCAGGATCTTGTCTGAGTATTCCTCCTTGATCTCCCAGCGTGATTCCACCGGGTCGAAGAAGAAGGCATCTTGTTCCACGCCTGCTCTCAGGCTTTCGTTTATGAACAAAGGATTGCCTGCGGTGTAATCAAGCAGCCACCCGAAGAAGTTATCAGTCAATTCCTGATTGAACAGAGCTTCAGCTAGCTTTTTCACCTCCTCCGAGGCGAGACCGGAGAGCTCCAAACGATGAAGCATTCTCTGGTCCTCAAGATCTTCCAGCCAATTCCGGGTGAAGGAGCCCGTTTCCAATCCCCGGCTGGTTGCGATTACCATGACGGGCGCTTTTCTCAGATTGGTAATCAGGTATCTCAAAAGCTCGAGTGTGCCTGGCTCCAGCCAGTGGAGATCTTCCACGTCTAAGATCAAAGGCTGGCGGTGGGAAAGTTTCAAAAAGAAAAGCAGGAGCACGTCGTAGAATCTCTGCTTCTCTTCCTTCGGTGACATGGGAGGCGTGCCGATGCGGGACACATCAAAGGGAATGTAGTCGCTAAGTTCCGGAACTATCTTCTGCAACAGTCCAATGGTTAGATTGTCCAGAAGCGGCGCCAGGTGACGAGTGTCGTAGTCAATGTGGGCAAAGAAGTTGCGAAACAACTCGGAAAAGAGGCGGTAAGTGGACACCTCCTTATGGTATCCATGACCCCTGATCACCATGGCACCCTTCGACTTCACCTTGGCCAGGAACTCTTCCACCAATCTGGTCTTGCCGATCCCGGTCTCTCCTTCAATGAGAACGAAGTTACCCTCATTCTCTAAAATGGAGTTAAAGAGACTTTCCAAGACTGCTAACTCTTTTTCCCTGCCAACGAAGGGTTCCGTTATGTCTGAGGAGAGACGCAGATTCACTCGTTCCCTTCCTGTAAGTTTGGTTCTATATTGACCTGACCTATTACATAAGTAAGGGTTTACTGAAGAAAAATCAACAAAAATCTGCGTTCAGGGTCGGAGCCAGAAAAACTCAGCCGGCTTGATTTGCGAGGGTCGACCTGTTCGTTGGAGAGGAATGTTAAACAATCGGTTGGCGAGTATTTTGCTTGACTTTTCCCATGGTTTTGATTTTTTACCGAAAACACAAGCGAGGCAAACCAGTTCGGTAATTTATGGTTCTGAGGGTGCTATGCCCATCAATATTGCAGCTCAATCTTTTTCGGTCAAGACAAAAGGGGATACCGACATTATCGACATCACCAGCCAGGTGGGGGACGTGCTAAAAGAGGCGCGACTGACAAGCGGAATCCTGACGGTGTTCGTGCCTGGCTCGACTGCTGGCATCACCACCACAGAATATGAGCCGGGCTTACTTCAGGATCTGCCGGCCTTCTACGAAAAGATAATCCCCAGGAGGGCTGATTATAAGCATAATCTCACCTGGGGGGATGGGAACGGTTATGCTCACGTCAGGGCGGCTCTGGTGAAGTCATTTTTCACCGTTCCTTTCGTGAATGGGAAGATGATCTTGGGCACCTGGCAACAGATCATCCTGATTGATTTCGATAATCGCGGAAGACACCGGGAAGTTGTGGTGCAGATAATCGGGGAGTAGTTCCCAGCAGATGAAACGCCTGTGAGGGTTAGCTCGCCCCTTGACTGGGACCGAAAGTCATCCTGAGAAAGGATAGGGGAGAGGAATGCGGTCGTCAAGCAAACTCAACTTTAAGACACTGGAATGGGTAGACGATCACCTGATGATTCTTGATCAGACCAGACTTCCAGAAGAGGTGGTATATCTCGGGTGCCGGGACTTAGACGAGGTTGCCTCGGCAATCAAGGAGCTGAAAGTTAGAGGAGCTCCGGCCATCGGTATTGCCGCAGCCTTCGGCGTGGTGATCGGTATGCGCGGGCAAAGCTTTCCGGGCTGGAACGAATACCAGCGGAGACTTGACCAGGTCATCTCCACTTTGGCGGGCACTCGACCTACTGCGGTGAACCTTTTCTGGGCTTTGGATAGAATGAGGAAAGTAGCAGAGAAGAACAGGAATCAGGAGCCTGGAAGAATAAGTGAGGTTCTTCTCCAGGAGGCCATAGCGATTCATGAAGAAGACAAGTTGATGTGCGAGAAGATCGGAGAGTTCGGGGCAAGTCTATTGAAAGACGGTGATACGGTTCTTACGCATTGCAATGCCGGCGCCCTGGCCACCGGGGGGATAGGAACCGCTCTGGGAATTATATANNATAGATGTCACCCTTATCTGTGACAATACCGCGGCGAGTGTGATGAAAAACAAAAACATAGACTGCGTCATCGTCGGTGCTGACAGAATAGCTGCCAACGGGGACGTGGCAAACAAAATCGGGACGTACAATGTAGCAATCCTGGCCCGTTTTCATAATGTGCCGTTTTACGTTGCTGCTCCCAGCTCGAGCTTCGACCCCTCAATATCAGACGGAACGAAAATCAAAATAGAAGAAAGATCACCTGAGGAAGTTACCGATTGTTTCGGGAAAAAGACTGCGCCTGATGGAGTCAATGTCTATTCTCCAGCTTTTGATATTACTCCGGCGGAATTAGTGACCGCCTATATAACTGAAAAGGGAATCGAAAGACGCCAAAGCTGAAAGATTCCATGCTTGCCATTCAAGGTCAAGCGTCGACCTGGACCTGTCTTCAAATANNGTTAAGCGTCGACCTGGACCTGTTTTCAAATAGCAACTTGAGCGCCGACTGTCAAATCACGCATTCTGGCTTTTCATTTACTGCTTTTTTGCTGGACTGCTACTGTCAAGAAGCCGACTTGAACTGAAAGCGTAGTTACCTGAAGAGGCCAATGTTCCAGGCCTTGGAGGCCAGATGCGTGGGAAGACAGCTGTCTTTCAGTCCAACCTGCACCGTGGGTTTCCGGGCGGCTGCGGTTGCCCAATAGTCTGAATCGCGAGGTCGTATTTGCTATGATGGGATAGCCAGTTGATCAGAATAATTTGTTGCCGAGGATAGGTTTGTAGGCATTCACGCAAGGGGAGACCTTGAGCAAATCAAGGGTGGTAGTGGTAAGAAGTCCAGGTGTGATTAGTGCCTCCGGAAACGTAGACAAAAGTGTTCTATCCCTTATGGTCAGGCGGGGAATCTGCCGCCTTACTTCCGAGTCAAGAGCCGAAGATGCGCTGGGACATTTCTTTTCAACCAAAGACACAATCGGCTTAAAGGTGAACTGCCTGGCAGGACGTATGGCTTCCACCCACCCTGAGATAGCTTTGGTTGCTGCTGACTTGCTGAGGCGAATCGAGATCAAATCCAAAAATATCATCATCTGGGACAGGTCTTCTTACGAACTAAAAGAAGTGGGATTTCCGCTGGACCCAAAAGGCGGCGATTTCCTGTGTTTCGGTACCGATGCGCAAGGAGTAGGCTATTCTCAGGAACTGATCAACCAAAGAAGCATCGGCAGTCTGATCAGTCAGATAATGGAGAAGTTTACTAACGCACAGTTGAACCTTCCGGTGTTGAAAGACCACGGTCTCTCCGGCGTCACCTGCTCCCTTAAGAATTTTTTCGGGGCCATTCACAATCCAAACAAGTATCATGACGCTGCTTGCGATCCGTACATTGCTGATCTGAATGCGCTTCCCCAGATAAGAGGGCAGCACAAGCTGGTGGTCTGCGACGCCCTGAGGGTTCAGTTTCACGGGGGCCCATCATATCACCCCCAGTGGGCGGAAAACTTCGGGGGGGTCATCATCGGAGACGATCCGGTGGCGGTTGACTTCGTGGGGTACCAGATGATGGACAAAATGAGGCGTAAGCATAATCTCTCGAGCTTGGAAAAGGCTGGCAGAAAGCCGAAACACATTTTCACTGCAGCAGACAACGAGCATAGGCTAGGAAAAGCCAGTTTGGGGGAGATAGAGTTGGTGGAGATGACCATTTGACGCTCAGTACCCCGGGGAAAAAGACCCTTGGCCCGAGAACTTGAAGGATTAGTGGCGTGAGCAAACTTGATCGAAGAAGATTCCTAAAATGCTCCTTGTGCGCGGCAGGCGGGGCGATTTTGCCCCAGGTTTTGCCGGGCGGGTCACTTCTCATTCCGGCCCGGAGTGCTTCTGCCTCACCCACCCAGGCTAATCTGTCCCACGTCGAGGCGAAATATTACAAGAAACTTGAACACAAGGAGATAGAGTGTGTGCTCTGCCCCAGAGAGTGTAAGATCGGAGACAGGGAGAGAGGATACTGCGGGTGCAGAGACAATCAGAACGGAATCTATTACACACTTGTCCACTCCCGCCCGTGCTCCGTTCACAGAGACCCGATTGAGAAGAAGCCTTTGTTCCATTTCCTTCCGGGGACAGATGCGTTTTCCATTGCCACGGCGGGATGCAACCTGAACTGCAAGTTCTGTCAGAACTGGGAGATCTCGCAGGTGAGACCCGAGCAGGTAATGGCTTATGATCTTTCCCCAGAGGAAGTGGCAGCGTATGCCGAGCAAACCGGATGCAGATCCATCGCCTACACCTACTCTGAGCCAATAGTATTTTATGAGTACATGCTGGATTGTGCCGTTGCTGGAAGGAGAAGAGGGATCAGAAGCGTGGTGATCACCGCCGGGTACGTTAATCACGATCCCTGGCTGGAGCTGATAAGAGAAGTTGACGCCATCAAGGTGGACTTCAAAGCTTTCACCGAAGAGTTCTACCGGGATATCTGCTGCGGGGAACTCAAACCGGTGATGGATGCCCTAGTTGATCTGGCACAAAGCAAAATCTGGTACGAATTAGTCTATCTGGTGGTACCCACCCTCAACGATAATCCCAGCGACATTAGAAGAATGTCTAAATGGATGGTCCAAGAGTTAGGCCGGGACGTGCCCATTCATTTTACCCGTTTCAGCCCCAAGTATCTTCTCAAGAATCTTCCTCCCACTCCGGTGTCGTCGCTGGAGAAGGCCAGAGAGATTGCCCAAGAGGAGGGGATGAATTTTGTGTACGTGGGAAACGTTCCCGGTCACAAGGGAGAACATACCTATTGCCCTGGCTGTCGACAGGTGTTAATAGAGAGAATAGGCTACACCATCATACAGACGAATCTGCAGGACGGCAAGTGTAAATTCTGTATGAAGACCATACCCGGGGTGTGGAGTTAGGTGAGCAGAGACGAAAACCTTTATTCCACCCTGACGACATTCGACTGCTCTTCGCAAGGTGCAGAGTTTGGCCGTGAATGAGCTAAATAAAGCCCGGTCTCGCCTGAAGCGAAACTGGGCTGAAGTTTAATTGGTCGTCCGGGACTGATTTCCTTCTGAAAAGATGCCCGCGCGTTCACAGATGTCATACCACCCGGCCAGCTTTCTTCTGGCCTGTATTCTTCTTGGCTTCTCCTCCATGGTTGCTCAGATCGTGCTTTTTCGAGAGATGATGGTCTCCTTCTACGGTAATGAGTTGTGCCTGGGAGTCATGCTTGCAGTATGGCTTTTATGGGTAGGAATTGGTTCGGCTTTGGGCAACAGGATAGCACCCAAGCGAAGCAATTCCGCCGAGAGACTCTCCCTATGGTACTTCTTGATTTCGGTTGCAGCTTTGTCGACCATTATCGTCATAAGATTCTCCAAACAGATTTTAGGCACGGCTCCGGCAGAGATAGTGGGTTTCCTTCCAATGTTTTTCTTCGCATTTGCGGCAATGAGCTTTTTGTGCCTTTGTCTGGGGATAACCTTCGTACTTAACTCCAAATCATGGACACTCGATGAAAGCTTCGTTTTCTCAGTGAACAGGGTTTATCTATGGGAATCTGTGGGGGCAGCGCTGGGCGGATTGTTGGTTACCTTCCTTCTGATTCCTAATCTCTCCAATTTCACGATCTCATTTCTCTTGTTCTCTTTAAATCTTCTCTTTTGTTCGTTGGTCCTGACCAAAGGCCGCAGGAGGGCCACTAAGGTTATGACGTGGCTGGCGGTAGTCATGCTGCTGGGAGGTTTTTCCGGATCAAGGCTGGATAAGTTACTGGATCGTTTCACCGCCGCCAGAATGTGGAGAGGTCTGCCTCTGGTTTACTCCCAGGATACCAGATATGGCAATATCGCGGTCACCAAACAACATGAACAGGTTACGTTTTACCAGAATGGACTGATGCTATTCTCCTATCCGGATGATTTCTCCGCAGAGGAGGCGGTTCATTTTGCTCTTCTGGAACATCCGCGTCCGCGAAGCCTTCTTTTGATTGGGGGAGGAGTGGGAGGGGCGCTGTCTCAGGCCCTGAAATACGACAGCTTGAAGATAGACTATGTAGAAGTAGATCCGGACCTAATAAGAATAGCAGAAGCCTATCTTCCCGCGGCGGAGACTCAAACTCTCAAAAATCCGTGGATTGATATTCACTTCATGGACGGTAGACTTTTCGTTAAAAAGAAGTTCGGGTCCGGCACACAAAAACTGTACGATCTAGTCATACTCAACCTGCCTGACCCCTATACCGCTCAGCTGAACCGCTTCTTCACGCTGGAATTTTTTAGCATGATAAGATCGATCCTGAATGACGACGGGGTCTTCTCCTTCCGGGTCAGCTCGGCCGAGAACTATATCAGTAAAGAATTGAGCCTTTATCTTTCATCCGTCTACCGGACTCTGAAGTCCAGTTTCCAAGAGGTGAAGGTTCTACCCGGTTCCAATAACGTCTTCATCGCCTCAAAAACCAAAGGAGTTCTTTTTGAAGACTGGCAGACCATGATCGAGAGACTTGAACAAAGGGGCATTTACACTAGGTTTGTGAACCAGAATTACCTGCCCGATCGTCTCTCTCAGCTCAGAGTGGAGTTCTTGAGGAGTGCGTTTTCTCGAGAAACCGGAAGAGTTAACTACGACTTAAATCCTGTCTGTTACTTCTACAACAGCATTTTGTGGAGCAAGCAATTCAAGTCGTTGGAAAAGGCGCTTTTGCTGTCTTTGTCTCAGATCCGGCCTGCATGGTTTTTGGGAGCAGCGGTCTTGATTTTCTCATTGGCTTTTTGGTGGTGCGTACTGTTTTGGTCAAGGGGATCAAATCTGGCCCTGGCAGCCATCTTCGTAGCTGGATTTACCAGCATATTCGTCGAGATAATCGTGGTTCTGTCATTCCAAATATTCTATGGATATGTTTATTCTATGATAGGAGTGATATTCACGCTTTTCATGTTGGGTCTCGCCGCCGGCGCTCTCGCCGTACAAAGGGTTGCCGAAAAGAGAAAGATAAACTTCAGAGGGCTGGTTTTGGTCCAGTTGCTTCAGGTGGTGTTCGTGCTATGCGTCCTCGCTGCGGTATGGACTTTCTCGAAAAGTTCGCCCTCAGGCGCAGGAGTCATGGTCTTACTGTTCTCAATCATAACTGTTTCGGGCGTACTCGGGGGGGTGGAGTTCGCCTTGGCAAACCACCTTTTTCTCCAAATGAGAACCACCAAGAAAGCCGGCACGGGTTACGCATTTGATCTCTTTGGGGCAAGTTTGAGTTCGGTTTTGGCTTCTGCCGTGCTGATCCCACTTCTGGGAATACCCGCGGCGTTGGCTATGATTCTGCTGATAAATCTCGTCTGTTTGTTCTTTTTGGCATTCTCCCTCAAAAGCTTTTGAGCTGAGTCCTGTTCGGTGGGACAGTCGGCCAGCCCTGCAAGATCCGAGGTCGAACCGCGGATTGACCGACGTGCAAACGGGAATTAGCTTACCGGGTCTGAAACTTTTTAGGCTCAAGCGCTGTATAAGAAATGAACGTATTTGATGCGTACGAGGTTAAGGATATTATTAAGGAGGCAGAGCTGGAGGGCATAATCTCGGGATCCGCGTCAGCGGGGAGGAACGACACTCCGTAACACTAGGGCGGGATAAAGGTAGTCCTTCAAAGAAGAACTGGCGAAGGGTGGTGGTCCTCAGAAGTCATAATCG
>JABAOH010062394.1_pt4 | contig 41461 bp, 30 predicted proteins | sample 7062181 | NCBI WGS metagenome assembly JABAOH01 (sample SAMN14538630, study PRJNA623070) | marine sediment metagenome | biome: marine biome [ENVO:00000428]; feature: marine pelagic biome [ENVO:01000023]; material: deep marine sediment [ENVO:00002113]; isolation source: pool of 5 deep marine... | reverse complement strand
CGCGAGATCGGGGGCCAGGCGTGGGAGAAAGCGGGGCTGATCTGGTACAAGACTCTGAGCGGCGGCTCGCTGGGCTCGCGGCCGAGCTTTCAGGACGCCGCCAACCTGACCCTGAGGGTCGCGGGCGAGCAGTTCGGGTCAGGCAGCCGGGAGCAACAGGCGGTGCGAGCGGGTTGGGCGGCCGTGGGGATCGAGGCGGAAGTCACCGATGGTGGTGACGGCGGCGATGGCGGCGGGCGCCCGGGGTGCGCGGGGGCGCTTGCCCAGTTGTTTTTGCTTCGAGGGCTTTGGCTATGATCGGCGAGTGACTTCGGCGTCACGGGGCGGTAACGCTTTCTCAGGTTAATCGCTCCTCAATTCGCCGCGGTCAACCGACCCTCATCTGCCGCGAGACCACGCGAGGACCCGTCTAAGCCTGTGACCTCGAACTCCGAACGTGAGCGTCTCCACTGGGTTTGCCCCAAGACGTCCTTCACGCTTCAGCACCCATCCCTTTGGGGCTTGTGCTCGCTAACGGTTGGCCCGATATTGAGGGTTACCGCATTTGAGGGGAGAGATGTGGAGGCGTCAACCCTCTACGCTACGGTGGTCACTCGACTGTGGCGCCGCTCACTCGATCAAGCTCTCGTTTCGCACGCATGGGCCGCCACGGTGCGACTAACCCGACGAAGTTTGCGCTACAACTGACACATCGCGCGCTCGATGAAGCAGGGCCGACGGGCGGCGCTTTTCACTCCTGGGCCCTCAAGTGATTCTGCAATCGTCACCCCAGCGTCACGGCGCTCCACGCCTGACAGGCAGCTCGTCTCACTACTGAGTCTGGCGGACTGATGATTCGCGTGTTCCTGTTGATGGATATCCGATACAATCGAGAGGCCCTCGCCTATGCCCTCGCAGCTCATTCGGGCATCGAGCTGGTCGGCGAGGCCAGTAACGACGGCGACGGACGAATCCTGATCAGCGGTTTGCAGCCCGACACGGTCGTGGTCGACATGTCGAGCGCTGGGAGCATCTCGGCGGTCCGACAGATTGTGGCGGCCTGCGAGCGCACTGCTGTCATCGGAGTTTCGGTGGCGGCGACGGAGAGTCACATCATAGAGTGCGCGGAGGCTGGCGTGGCTGGCATTGTTCTGCGCGATGGAACGCTGGCCGAGTTGATCGCGGCCATCGAGCACGCGGTGCGAGGAGAGCTGGCCTGCTCGCCTTATGTGTCAGGCGTCCTCACCCGGCGCTTGGCCTCGCTCGCCGAGCGGCGCGGCAAGCGCGAACAGTACGACAACCTTACGCCCCGCGAGCGGGAAATCGTTGAGCTGATCGATCAGGGGCGATCCAACAAGGAAATCGCGCGACTGCTGGGAATCAGGGTGCCTACCGTAAAGAATCATGTGCATAACATTCTGGAAAAGCTGCAGGTGAGTCGACGTTCCCAGGCAGCGGCCCTGATGCGTGCAGCCGCTCGCGAGCAGGCTCCTCACTCAGCCTACTCCCCCTAGGACTAGTTCTTTCGAACCAGGCGGATCGGCGATCATCGACCATCCGCGCCCACGAGATTCAGTCCTCCCCGAGCACCTCTAGTGCCAAGAGTCTATTCCGGGGCGCAACCGCCACCTTGATATTGCGAGTATGACCTCAAGACGCTCGGGATGAAGTGGATCCAATCCGAGTATTCTTCGCCGGAGCGGATCGGTTTCGCGTGCGGGAGATCAAGGCGGCTGTTGTGAGCCAGCCCGACATGGTGGTGGTGGGTGAAGGCGATTATCGGGGGGTCGATCTCTTGCTCGAGCTCGGGCGGCGTACGGTCGACGTTCTGGTGCTTCCCCCAGATGAGGACACGATATCCGGCACCATCAGCCACGTGTTCAGCGAGTTTCCCAGCATCACCGTTCTGGGCCTGGGCAACGAAGGACGGCCCGCGAGCCTGTACCAGCTGCAGCTCCAAGTGAACGAGCTTGCTGACGTGTCGCCGGCGAGTCTGGTGGAGGCCATTAGAAGCGCCGTGTTGGACGCGTAAGGGCAGTGTGGTGAGTTCACGGGTTTCGCATCGGGGTTCGCGACGAGCCGAATTGCCGCTGGTGAGCTGTATAACGCCGACTCGCAATCGGAGACGGTTCCTCAGCCAGGCAATCTGGTATTTCCTGCGTCAGGACTACGAACCGCGCGAGCTGATCATCGTGGACGATGGGAACGAGGAGGTAGCGGACCTTGTCCCTCGTGACCCGCGGATCCGCTATGTCAAGCTGGAGAGAGAGGTGTCGCTGGGCTTGAAGCGCAACGTCGCCTGTGAACTGAGTCGTGGTGAGCTGATCGCCCACTGGGACGACGATGATTGGATGGCGCCCGACCGCCTAAACCGCCAGGTCTCAGCGCTGGTGAGGGGCGAGGCGGACGTCTGCGCACCGGCGGCGCTGCTCTACTACAGCTTCGAGCAAGGACGCGCCTGGCTGCGCCGCTGGACGAACGGCGGCAGGCCTGTGTTGCCGAGGAACGCTCTGCTCTATCGCCGTCGAGTCTGGGAGCAGCAGCCGTTCGAGGACAGGAATCGCTACGAGCATCAGGCTTTGCTGGATCGGCTGCCGGCGGGTCGGATGTTGGCGGACGAAGGCGCGGACTACTACGTGGCGGTTCTGCACTCGGGCAACACCAGCCCGCGCAACCTCTCCGATCCTGCTTGGGAGTCGTGCGCTCTGCACCAGGTGACCGAGCGACTTGGGGGCGATCAGGAATATTACGCGCGTCTGCGGCGCAACGGCGCAGCGCTACCGGCGCGGGCGCAACGCGTTGTCGACCGGTTCACGGTGGCTGCCACCTTCTATGTGTACGACGGCTACGGCAGCATGTCGGAGTATCTGGTGCGGGGGATGAAGCGAGCGGGGGCAGTTTTCGATGTTGTGGCTTTGCGCGTCGACCGGACCGGGCTCTTGCCGGAAGTGGGAGAGCTGATCGAGAGATCGCGTCCGTCATCGATGGCGCCGGCGCTTTGTTTTTGCTGGCCGCGCGAAGACATCTCGCGAGTCGGGAAGTCTACTGACCTTTTCTACTACACGATGTGGGAGACGTCGAAGCTCCCGCAGGGCTGGGCGGGCGCTCTGAACCGGGCGCGAGCCGTCGCCGTGCCCTCCCGTCACGTCGAACGGGTGTTCCGAAACTCGGGCGTCACCGTCCCCATCCGGGTGGTTCCCCAAGGAGTCGATCCCGCGGTTTACAGGTACGAGAAACGACCTCGACGTCGCGGCCTCACGGTCCTGACGGTCGGCGTCTTCGTGCCGCGCAAGAACATCGAGATTGGGATCGCCGCGTTCAAGCGGGCGTTTGCTGATGACCCTAATGCGCGGCTGATCATCAAGTCACGTTTCGGCGTCGCCGACTACAAGCCGGATGACGTTCGCATCGACTTCGTCGATAGCGAAGAAACGACACGCGGCATCGCGCACTGGTATCGGCGAGCCGATGTGTTGTTGGCGCTTGGCAACGAAGGATTTGGCCTTCCGCTGGTCGAAGGTATGGCCACCGGCCTCCCGGTCATTGCACTCAACGCGGAGGGACAGGCCGACATCTGTGAAGAAGCCGGGCATCTGCTGCTACCGGTCAAGCCCGAGAAGTGGGTGCCGTTTGACGAACAGCCCTTCGGAGACTGCGGAGTTCGCGCGGTGCCCAGCATCGAGGATGTCGCCGACCGCTTACGCTGGGTGGTCGAGCACCGTAAAGAGGCCCGCGCCATGGGACGTGCCGCTTCAGAGTGGGTGCGCGCTCATCGCAGCGTCTGGACCATGGGTCCGGGCGTGCTGGATATGATGGAGGAGCACCTACGACCTCCGCGCCCTCTGCGCCAGCATTATGCGGTGCTCGCCCCCGCGAAAAGAGCGCGCGGCGATTGCGGCGTCGAGGCGTGCGCGGCGGACCTTGCGGCGGTGCTGCCGGCAGCGCGCCTCATCGGCGGCGAGGTGGATCCGCGCGCGTTGCGCGTTTTGCATGTCCATTACGCGCCTGGCCATTTCGACGAAGTCGCTCTGGCCCGCCAGGTCCGGCGCGCTCGTGATCGCGGTGTGCCGGTCGCGGTGGCGATGCATGGGATACCCAACGTGGTATCGCCGGTTGAGGCCGATGCTGATGTTCTCATCGCCTACTCCGGCTGGGCGGCTGATGCCCTGCGCGCGCGCTGGCCCGGTAAACGGGTCGAGTCGCTCCACCTCGGCTGCCCGGGTTGGACGCCCCCTCCGGCTCGGAAGCCTGGCAGGGTTGTAGCGGTCTTCGCCGATTCGATGAGGTCCCCGGACGATTGGGCCTGCCTCCTCGATGCGCTGAAGGGAGTCGCTGGCGCCGCGGTACTGGCGATCGGCGCTTCGGCTGAGCTGGTAACGGCCCCCACTCACACCGTCCGGCGCTCTCAGCTCCGATGGGCGAAGGCGCGAGGGGGCAGGCTGACTCGACGGTTAGCGGCCGCAGCCGATCTGCTGTATGTGCGAGGCAACGACGACTTGGGTCTAGCCGTCGATTATCGGCTCCGTCTCGCTATCGCTTCAGGGATTCCGGTAATCACTGACGCTCATCCGCGCTTCAAAGAAGTCGAGGCGGCCACCTTCCAGTCCGAAGATACGGCTGAGCAGCTGAGGCTGTTGCTCACCGATGATCAACGCCGTTCCGAGCTTGCCGAATCGGCGCGCACTTTCTGCGACGCGAATGGCTGGCGTGGGGCGGCGGAAGAGCACCAGGCCATGTGGCGAACGCTCGAGAACCCCTAGTTGGAGGTACTATGCCCGTACAAACCACGTATCCCGGGATCTACATCGAGGAGGTTCCCAGCGGTGTACGGACGATCACCGGTGTGAGCACCTCGGACACGGCGTTTGTGGACTTCTTCGCCCGAGGTCCGATCGACGAAGCGGTTCGCATCACGAGTTGGGCCGATTTCGAGCGCACCTTTGGAGGTCTCGACGCCCGCAGCGCCGGCAGCTACGCGATCCAACAGTTCTATCTCAACGGTGGGCAGATCGCCTGGGTGTGTCGCGTCGCCTCGCCGGATGCCGACGCCGCCAACGTGACCCTACCGACGAACCCCTCTTACTACGTGTCAGGATCGTCCGGTCCCGGCGGTGGTGACGCGCTGCGGGTTACGGCGGCGAGTCCCGGCGCGTGGGGAAACCAGCTCCAGGTCGGCGTGGACTATAACGGCACGCGGCGTGTTTCCGGCATGCCCGTCGAGTTCAATCTCGTGGTGCGCGAACTGGCCGACGTCAACGGTAACCCCCAGGTCGTGCAGCAAGAGATCTTTCGAAACCTGAGTCAGGACCGCACGAGCTCGCGCTTCGTCGAGAGCGTGGTGAACGACGCCTCCGCGCTGATAACTGTCACCGACTTAGGGAGTGGGCTCTTGCCGCAAGCGACGCATCTCGACGCGGTGGGCTCCGTGAACGACGCCACCGATGGTGCCTTCGTCTGGCTGGGTCGCGGCGGCGGAACGGTCGGCGACGACGGCATCCTCCCCGGAAGCACCGAATGGGTGAACTCGGCAGGCGCCAACGCGTTACTCGGCCGCGAGAACGCCGGTTCGCCCCCACTGAACGCTGGGATCCGGATGTTGGACCGCATCGCCCCCTTTGTCTTCAACATCCTCTGTCTGCCGGCGGCGGCTGAGCTCAGCGACAACAGCTATAGCACCGTCGTCACGGAAGCCACGGTCTATTGCCGTAGCCAGCGCGCCTTCTTCATCGTCGACATCCCCGAGTCGGTGCGCACGCAAACGGCGATGACGCAATTCATGAGCGACCACGACACGCTGCGCGACGACCATGCGGCCATCTATTTCCCACGTGTCCAGATCGCCGACCCGTTGAACGAGAACCGCCTGAAAAACGTCGCTTCCAGCGGGACGCTGGCCGGGGTCTACGCACGCACCGATTCGACTCGTGGGATTTGGAAGGCGCCAGGCGGAACCGACGCATCGCTGCGAGGCGTGGTCCTCACGGCGCAACTCACCGACCTGGAAAACGGAGCTCTGAATCAGATCGGCATCAACGTGCTCCGTCGGTTTCCCATCTTCGGCAACGTCGCTTGGGGAGGGCGCACGATGGACGGCGCCGACCAGCAGGCCAGCGAATGGAAATACATACCCGTTCGCAGGATGGCGCTCTATATCGAGGAGAGCCTTTTCCAAGGACTCAAGTGGGTGGTGTTCGAGCCAAACGACGAGCCGCTCTGGTCTCAGATCCGACTCAACGTCGGCGCCTTCATGAACAATCTTTTTCGCCAGGGCGCATTTCAAGGAAGTTCCCCCAGGGAAGCCTACCTGGTCAAATGCGATAAAGAAACCACGACGCAGAAGGACATCGACCGCGGCATCGTCAATATCCTCGTGGGCTTCGCACCGTTGAAGCCGGCGGAGTTCGTGATTCTGCGAATCCAACAGCTCGCGCAGCAGCCACAGACTTAGTTCAGGCTCGGGCTCAGCAAAGGAGGAACCGTGGCGCAGTTCAGTGTCAACTCTGAGCGCTTCGATCCCTATAAGAACTTCAAGTTCAGAGTGAAATGGGATGGCCGTTATGTCGCCGGCGTCAGCAAAGTGTCCGCTCTCAAGCGGACCACCGAGGTCGTCGAGCACCGGGAAGGCGGCGATCCGAGCAGCCCGCGCCGGTCGCCGGGCAACAGCAAGTACGAGGCGATCACGCTCGAGCGCGGCGTCNNCCGAGGTTTCGCTCAAGGATTTCCGAAAAGACGTCATCCTGGAGATGTACAACGAGGCCGGCCAGAAGGTCATCGCCTACGAGATCTTCCGCTGCTGGGTCTCCGAGTACCAGGCCGTACCTGAATTGGACGCGAACGCCAACGCCGTCGCGATCCAGAGTATCAAACTGGAGAACGAGGGGTGGAGGCGGTCGATCGAAGTGACCGAGCCTGCGGAGCCGCAGTTCACGGAGCCGCCGGCGTAGTCACTCATGCGTCCGCCAAGCACACGAGAGTTGCTCGACGCCTGGGATCGCGGCTCGAGCCAGGAACCGATCCGACGCGCGATCGCGCTGCTGGAGGCGGCTTGCCCGCAGGAGGGCGAGGAGGCGCTCGCCCGCCTGACCATTGGGGCGCGCGACGACCGCCTGATGGCGCTGCGCGCTTGGGTCTTCGGCCGCCACGTCGTTGCCCTGGCCTCGTGCCCGGAATGTGCCGAGCAACTCGAGATCGACTTCGACCTCGAGTCCCTTCGCGCGGAGCTCACCGCACCTCTGGGCGACCACATCCAGTTGACGCACGAGGGTTACGAGCTCGCGTTCCGTCAGCCGCAAAGCTGCGACCTCTTCGCGGTTGCGGACCGTCCGCCTGAGGCGGCGCGTCGGCAAATCGTCGAGACGTGTGTTCTGGAAGCTCGGCTCGCGGGCTCCAATACCACAGTCGATCAGCTGCCGGAATCGGTGATCGCGGCCGTCGAGCAGCGAATGGCCGAGTGCGATCCCAGGGCGAACGTGCAGCTCGGCGTCAGCTGTGCCCATTGCGGTCACGAATGGCGAGAGACCTTCGACATCGTGGAGTTCCTTTGGAGTGAGCTCGATGCCTGGGCGCGCCATCTGTTGGGCGAGGTGCATCTGCTGGCCTCGGCCTACGGCTGGAACGAGAGCGAGATCCTGGCTCTGAGCCCCGGTCGACGGCGTCGCTACCTGGAGCTGGCGGGGCTATGAGCGGATTCCTGTTCTCGCTGCTGGAACGTAGCGTCGCCCCGAAGCCGGCTTTCAAGCCACGCCGAGCCTCGATCTACGAGCCTGACGTGACGGCAGCGGCGAGCGAACTGGTCGACAGGGCGGACTTCGTCGCCCGTGTTGAGAGCCGCGTTCAGTATCGAAGCACCGGCCCGCGCGAGCACGATCGTGCGAATTCGCACTCGACCGCTGAGGGAGTTGGGACCGGGGCCCGCGATGCTCCGTGGCATCGCCCGCGAGCGCCGGTTCGCGAGGTCGCACTCCTGGCGCCGCCGGAACGGGCGGAGAGCAAAGGGCCGGCGCTGCCGCCGAGGCCGCGCCTCCGACGGCCGCCGATGACGTCAGAGCGTGAGGTGGGCGCCGAAAAGGAGAGTCGCGGTCTCGCTTACCGGCCAGCGCTGCTGCCTCTAGGCGAAGCGATGGCCAGGACGCCGGCGACTCGGGGTCCAACGCTCGATCGCGATCACGCCGTCGCCCGACGGGTGTTGCCGCAAGACGCGATGCGCCTCTCGACCCGCAACCCCATCGCTCGCGAGACGGCGTTGCGGAGGGTGACTCCTCGGCCGACCCGTGAGTCGACGCCCGCGACCGAACGTCGCCCCGAGCCGCCGAGCGCGCGTCAGGCGTCTCGGCCGCCGCCCACAGCGTTGGCGCCACCGCCGGGAGCGGCGCGGCGGGCCATCGCTGAATCGGATAGCACGGCAGGGTCTGGGACCACGATCCGGGTGAAGATCGGTCGCATCGAGATCAAGTCTTCGACCGCGCCCACACGGTCGAAGGTCGGACCGCGCTCTCCTGCCGTCTCGCTCGGGCGCTATCTCGAGCGAAGGAAGGAGGAGGCACGATGAGCAACGCGCTCGGCATCGCGGCAGTGAGCGCGGTTCTTAAGGACCTGCTCCAGAACGCGCTCATCGACCACGACGTCCCTTCCGCGGTCGGACCGGTGACGGTGAGCACGATGTCGCCGGCTCTCGTCCGGCAAACAACGAACGGCGCCGATCCATCACAGCTGAATCTCTTTCTCTATCAGGTGCTTCCCAACAGCGGCTGGCGGAATGTGGGGCTTCCCTCGCGAGACGATCGCGGGGAGCGGATGACGAACCCACCATTGGCACTGGACCTTCGCTATTTGCTGACGGCGTACGGAGCCAGCGATTTCGTATCTGAGATCCTCATGGGTTACGCCGCGCAGGTGTTGCACGAGACGCCGGTGCTGACCCGGCAGGCGATCCGGACCGCTTTGGGGCCGCCGTCGCCCGTGAGCGGCGCGACGTTGCCGCCGCCTCTAAACACGCTCACCGCCGCTGATCTCGCCGACCAGGTGGAGCAGATCAAGATCACGCCGCTCTATCTCGATACAGAAGAGATGTCGAAGCTGTGGTCGACCTTCGACACCGCCTATCGAACGAGCACGGCCTATCACGTTTCGGTGGTTCTTATCCAAAGTCGCCGGTCGACCAAGTCGCCGCTCCCAGTTCGCGACTATCTCGTCTACCCGGTGTTGCTCGAGCAAGCGCGCATCGTTTCGCTGGCGTCCCAAGGCGTTGCGGACGGGCCGGTCCTGAGGGGGCAGCCGATCCTGCCGGGCCATCGCCTGGTGGTGGAAGGTGAGCGTCTGTCGGGTGAGATCACCGTGGTGCGAGTCGGCGATCGCGAGCTGACGCCGGTAGACGAGTCGGAGACGCGGCTGATCGTCACGCTTCCGACCGACCTGCGCGCCGGAATACAGGGTGCCCAGGTCATCCACCGGTTTCCGCTTGGTGAACCGCCGCTGCCGCATCGGGGGTTCGAGTCCAACGTCGCCGCCTTCGTGCTTAGACCGGTCATCAACAAACTGCCGGGGCCGCCGGAACGGTACGACATCACCATCTCCACGACGGCCGGGCCGGGCGGCCGACGAGAGGGCACTGTGACGGTGAACTTCAGCAACCCGGTGGGAAGAGAGCAGCGGGTCTTGTTGCTGTTGAACAGGCTGGGTGTGCCGTTCGGCCAGCCGGTCCCGTCCTACGGCTTCGAGTTCGATCGCTGGCCGACCGCCCCCGGGGATGAACAGCGAACCAGCATCGTGTTCCGCATATCGGGCGTCGAGGCGGGCGATTACTTGCTGCGTGTGCAGGTGGACGGAGCGGAGACCGTGCTCGAGGCGGACGCCGGTGGCGTTTACACCCAACCGAGGGTGACGATTTGATGGCGGTAGCCACGACGCGCGACGCCTGGCTCGAGGCCAACCAGCGGTCGATGGCCGCCGCGGTGGCCCGCGTGCGGGACGCGCTTCGTCGTCACGCTGCGCGCGGCAGGGGTGCGGACTCGCCCTCGGAGGTCTTCGCTTCGCCGCCTCAGCCTGCCGAGGCCGAGATCGGCTCGTCGGGTGGCGCCTTTGCCCTGGATACGGTGTGCGGGGCGTTCGGGCTGACGCCGTTCGAGCGTGACGTGCTGGTGCTGTGCGCCGCGATGGAGCTCGACGCGTCGGTCCCCAGCCTGTGCGCTGAGGCTCAGGGCAATCCACGATATGCGTTCCCAACGTTTGGTCTCACTCTCGCGGCACTGCCCGGCGCACACTGGAGCGCCATATCGCCCGAGTCACCGTTGCGCCGCTGGCGCCTTATTCACATGGGCGACGGACAGACGCTGACATCGAGCCCGCTGCGCGTCGACGAGCGGGTGCTTCATTATCTGACGGGCGTGCCCCACCTCGATGAGCGTCTGAGAGGCCTGGTCGATAGAGTGGCGATTCCGTCCGCGCTGGCGGTCTCCCATCAAGCGCTCGCCGATTCGATCAGCGAATCGCTGGCCGAGGCCGCGACGGGCGCGTGGCAGATCATCCAGCTGTGCGGTGCCGATCAGCTCGGATGCCGCGGCGTGGTCGCCCGGGCGTGCGAGCGCTTGTCGCGACCGCTGTTCGCGATGCGGGCGGCGAATCTACCGAGTTCGCCGTACGAGCGAGAGGCGCTCGCTCGCATCTGGGAGCGTGAGGCGGCGCTCGCCGGGTCCGTCCTCCTCCTCGACTGTGAGGACGGCGAGCGGGAGAGTCTCGAGGCGGCGACGGAGTTTGTCGACGGCGTGCTGGCACCCGTCGTGGTCAGCGGCAACGAGCCGCTGCGGCTCAGGCGCTGCCAGAGTGCGCGATTCGATCTGCTCAGGCCGGGGGCCGATGAGCAGAGCGACATCTGGCGTGCCTCGCTCGGCTCCGTCGCCGAGCGAGTGAACGGGCGTCTGAATGCCATCGTCGATCAGTTCAACCTGACTCCGGATCGCATCCGAACGGCCAGCGCCCAGGTCGTTGCCCAGGCCCGCTGGGCGCCGCCGGAATCGCTCGGGTCGGCGCTTTGGGCGGCGTGTCGCGTTCAGGCCAGACCGAACCTCGAGAACCTGGCGCAGCGTATCACGCCGAGTGCCCGCTGGGACGATCTCGTACTCCCCGCCGCCCATAAGGCGATCCTGAAGACCCTTCGCATCCACGTTCGCGAGCGGGCGCGTGTGTATCGCCAGTGGGGCTTCGCGGCGCGATACAGCCGCGGCCTGGGGATCAGCGCACTGTTCGCCGGGGCCAGCGGTACCGGCAAGACCATGGCGGCGGAGGTGCTCGCCGGCGAGCTCGAGCTCGATCTCTATCGCATCGATCTCTCCGCCGTCGTCAGCAAATACATCGGCGAAACCGAAAAGAATCTGCGCCGCGTCTTCGATGCGGCGGAAGCTGGCGGCGCGATCCTCCTTTTTGATGAAGCGGATGCCCTGTTTGGCAAGCGCAGCGAGGTCAAGGACAGCCACGACCGCTACGCCAATATCGAGATCAGCTATCTCCTGCAGCGCATGGAGTCCTATCGCGGTCTGGCCATCCTCACGACGAACATGAAAAGCGCGCTCGACTCGGCCTTTCTACGGCGAATTCGCTTCATCGTCGATTTCCCGTTTCCTGATGCTCGTATGCGGGAGAAGATCTGGGAAGGGGTGTTCCCGACCGAAACGCCGCTGGGTTCCGTCAACTTCAAACAGCTCGCCCGCTTGAACATCGCGGGCGGGAATATTCGCAACATCGCGATGAACGCGGCTTTTCTCGCCGCATCCGAGAACGAGCCAGTGCAGATGAGCCATCTGCTGATGGCGGCGAGGACGGAGTACGCGAAGATCGAGAAGCCGCTCACTGATGCTGAGTTCAAGGGGTGGGCGACATGATCGACCTCGAATTGGAGATCGACGAACTGGTGGTCGAGGGAATCCCACGCGGTGGTCGGGTCCGCTTCGCCGTCTCGCTGCGCCGAGAGCTGCAACGGTTGCTGACGGAAAGGGCGTTGCCTTCGTCGCTGCGCCGATCACGCGAGCTGAAACAGATCGCGCCGCGCACACCGAGGGTGCCAGACGACGCGAGTGCGAACCAACTGGGAGTAGCCGTGGCGCGGACGATCTACGAGGCGTTGTCGCGGTGAAAATCAGGATACGCGCCAAGAACGGTCGGAAACAGTCGCCGGATGCGACGGCCCGGGACGCCACCAAGCGATCTCGACGAAGTGATCGCCATCCCGGCGGCCGACCGCTGGACCGTTGGGCCGCCGCTGCGCGTGAAGGCGAATCCGTCGCTGACCGCGCCGACGCCCAGCTCGCCGGTGAGGGTGCGCGAACGGGTGACGCCGTTCCCGGCCACGACTTCGCACGGCTGGCGGTCAGCGTTCAAACGCCGGGGATCGCTGCGACCGGAAAGGCTGCAGAGGATGCCGAAACGTGGGCCTTCGACCCCACCTGGCGCCTGGAGCCCGGCGAGCCTCGGCTGTCGGCCGAGCATTCGCCGTCCGACGCCAGCGCTGACGCCGTTGTCAATGAAGGCTTTGGCCAGACGACGGCCGTGGCGGTGATGGAGCCGCCTCCGGCCGATGCGACGGTCGCGACCCTCGATGACGAGGCGACGGCGGCGGTCGACTCGGAGGCCTCCGTTCAGGCTCTCTTCGACCAGGCCACAGCCGAGCCCGCCGCACCGCTTCCCGATCAGCAGGAGTTGGAAACGCGCCTCGGTCAGCCTCTAGGCGATGTTGAGCTTTACACGGGGTCTCGCGCCGTCGAGACTCTCGACCGACTCGATGCCGAAGCGGCGGCCCGGGACAACCAGCTCCTGGTTCGCGAGCCCAGCTCCGACACCGACACTCTCGTGCACGAACTGGTTCACGTGCTCCAGAGTCGCGGCGGGTCGGCCACCCGCGAGGACGTGGTCGCGGAAGAGTCGCCGGCGGAGCACGAGGCGCGCCGAGTGGCGGAGCTGCTGGCCTTAGACGAGGGCGCTGAGGCGGAGACCGAGCCGGCTGTCGTCGTTCAGGAGCAGCTCTCCGCGCGGTCGATCGCGCTGATTCGTGGGGCCGCCCTGGCCGAGCCGCCCGGGACGCTCGGCAGCGCGCCCGACGAAGCGTTCGTTCGGTCTCTCGAACCCGCCTCGACGCGGAGGCGGCCCGAGCCGAGTGTCGGCCCGGCCGCGGTCGAGCCTGGGGCCGGCCCGCGTGTGCCCGAGGGCGAGACGGTGGCCGGGGGCGAGGAGGCGGGGATCACGCTGGAGACGGCAGCGCCTCCCGAAGCCGGTGAGCTAGCGGCAGTGGAAGCGCGGGCCGTTGAGGAGGAGGCGGCGCTAGCCGAGGCCGAGGACGTCTCCGGCTTGATGGCGGCGTTTGCCGAGGCGAGCCCAACCGTCAAGGCTCGCCAGGCGAACCAGCTCGGCCAGAACGCAGCGACGCTCGCCGAACGTGAGGGAACGGCGTTCAACGAAGAGGTGCCGGAGATTGACGCGGTCCTCAACACCGAGGTCGAGGAACCGCCCGCACTCGGCGTCGCCAGCCCCGAGGCTCGTGACGTGCGCCTGGAAGAGACCCTTCCGCCGCCGGCGCCCGAGCCCGAGGTCGCGCCGACCGCCGAGCCCGAGCCGTACCGCGCCAACGACAACGTCGCCTCGTCGATCGCCCGTGTGTTCGGCGGCGAGAGCGAAGACCGCGCGCGCCAGGTGGGCGCGAGCTTGGGCGGGGTGCAGACGACCGATCCGGACATCGAGACCTCACCTGGCCCGCCGCCGGCCGTTCCCCTGGAGGGCGAAAACGATCCACAGCGCATTCAGAATCAGGCGGGCGCGGCAGTCGATGAGACGCGGGCCACCCGCGATGAGGCGCAAACGGCGGTGCTCGAAGGGCCGGGTCCCGAGCAGGTGCAGCCGACCGCCTTCGAGGAAGAGCACGCGGTCGGCGAGTTGAACGTCGTCGCCGTCGAGGACGTCGCGCCGGTCGAAGGTCCCCAGCAGTACCTGGAGATGCCTCTGCCACCCGACGTGCGCGCGGGCTTTGACCAGGACAACCAGGAAGAGATGCAGGCCAACCTGCAGGGCGCTCGGGCACAGGTGGAGCAGGCAACGGCCGAGCGTGACGCCGGCCGCGAGGAGCAGGTGGCGGCGGCCCAAGAAGAGGCGGGGCGCCTATCCGAGCAGGCGGACCAGGAACAGCGCAGTCGCGTGCTGGAGACTCGCCAGGAGATCCAGGCCGAACGGCAAAGCACCCTCGACGCGCAGAACCAGGCCGTGGCCGATGCCGAGTCGGGGATCGAGTCCCGTCGTGAAGAGGACAGGGCCGCCATCGATCAGCGGGTTGCAGACGACGAGCGCACGATTCGCGAGGACTACTCGCGGGCGGAGGAGGATGCGCGGGCGGAAGTACAGGACGGGGAGCGTCGGGCCGCGGATGAGCGGGATCGCGCTGAACGTGAGGCCGAGAACGAGAGTTGGTGGGACAAAGCCACCAGCTTCGTGCGGCGTGCCTTCGAGGCGCTGACCTCGGCGATCGGCGCGATCTTCGACGCGGTACGCTCCGCGATCAACGATATCCTCGACGCGGTCAAGGAAGCGGCGCTGGCGCTGATCGACCTGGCGGCGGCGTTCATCAAAGACGCCATCGAGGCCTTCGGAGAGTTCCTCAAGTCGGTCGTCGACAACCTGCTGGGCGACATCTTCCCCGGGCTGGCCGCCGCGCTGAACGAGCTCATCGACTCCGCGGTCGATGCGGCCCGGGCGGCGGTGGACCGCATCGCCGAAGGCCTCAAGGCTGGGGTCGCGGCCCTGGTCGAGGGCTTGAGGGCCGGGCTGAACACGCTGCTCAACGCCTTTCAGGGGGCGATCAACGCGGCGCTGGCGATCGCGCAGGCCGCGCTCACGGGCGATTGGTCGGGGCTCGCCCGCAAAGTGCTGGAGGCGGTGCTCCGGCTTGCCGGGATCGATCCGCAGCAGTTCTACGCTCTGATCGGGCAGGCGATGGACACCTTCCACCTGATCATCGACAACCCGCTGGGCTTTGTCCGTAACCTGCTGGACGCTTTTCTCGGTGGCGTTCGCCAATTCGCCTCCAACATCCTCACGCACCTGCGGGCCGGAATCATCGCCTGGCTCACCGGGACGCTGGGCGGCGCCGGCATCACACTCCCCGATCGCTTCGACCTGGCTGGCGTGTTCAGCCTGGTTCGCCAGATCCTCGGTCTGACCTGGGAGCGTCTGCGCGCCAAGGCCGTGAAAATCATCGGCGAGCGGGCGGTGGCGATGCTGGAGTTCTTCGCCAGCTACCTGCAAACGCTGATCGTCGAGGGGTGGGCGGGCCTCTGGGAGCGCATCAAGCAGGACCTGACGACGTTGCGCGACACGATCTTGAACTCGATCAAGGAGTTTATCGTCACGCGCCTCATCATGGCGGCAATCACCAAGCTCGCCACGCTGTTCAATCCGGTGGGTGCCATCGTCCAACTCGTCCTCACGGCCTGGAACATCTTCACCTTCATTCGCGACCAGCTGCAGCGGCTGTTCGCGCTCGCGCAGGCCGTGGTCGAGGCGATCAGCAACATCGCTCGCGGCATTCTCGGTCCCGCGATGAACAAGGTAGAGAGCGTGCTCGCCAGTCTGTTACCGCTGGCGCTCGATCTGCTCGCCCGGATCCTCGGGTTGGGGAACATCGGCGCCAAGGTGCGCGAGATCGTCGAACGCGTCCAACAGGCGGTCGATCGTGCCATCGACCGGCTGATCGATCGTGTGAAATCGCTGTTCCGGCGTAGTGGCGGGCGCGCCGCGGCGGAGACAGCGGAGGAGGAGCAGGAGATTGGAGAAGAGGGGTGGCAGATTCTTCCGCTGCAGATGGCGGGGCAGGAGCACCGCATACGCGCAAAATTAGATGACAGTCGCCTAGTAGTAGAAATGGCCAGCAACGGGTTTACAGACTTCGTAAAAGACGTGAACGCCTCCCTAAATGCTATTGGAGAACGGGCCCCTCAACAGGCGCCGGAGCTGCTGGATGACCTTCGTGAGGTCATGCTCGCTATCCAAGCATTGCATAAAAAGGTGCGGGCGCAACAGACTCGGGAGCAACAAGATACCGAAATCAACACGGGGCTCGAGAGCATTGCCCTACGGCTCCGCGAGATCGGTGAAGAGTACGGCATTCGGGATCTCGAGGAGTTAGCAGAAGTTTCTTGGCCTCAGCATAGCGATCAGTCTGTGCGGTCCGACGCTAGGTGGAAGCGTCCGATCGAGTATGTAGGTGATCCGATTAGCAGTGCCTCAGCCGGCAGAGGCGCCGAGCCTTCCGACGTTGCCGGGATAGCGATCCTGTCTGGGTACGAGAGGGGTCATCTGTTAGCAAAGTCGCTCGGTGGCCCTGGGGATTGGACGAATATCTCACCGATGACCGGCACGACGAACCGAGGCGGATCGGGCATGCAGAAGCCGGAAGATCAGGCACGCTTTGCTGTCTACAAGGAAGACATATGGCCACCGGTTATGCTGCGATATGCAGTTAAGTGCGAGTACAATTCTCATGAAGGGCTTGACTTGTATCTGCAAAACCTCGGGGCGCCCGCTGGCGCTTGGGAACAGCTTTATGAGCTTGCAAGGGATAACACGCAACTAGATGTCAATGTCATACACTCTGCGATCGGGGGGCCAAACCTCGATATAGATCGCGTTCGAGCCGAGTACCAGAACATCAGAAAGCGGCTGGCATGGCACTTCCTGCCGCACACTTACAAGGTCGAAATCGAAGTGCTGAAGGGCAACCCGTCCGAAATACAAGGGTTTCATTCGATACCTAATCATCAAGGGACTGGGGCGCTGGTTTGACGACTCAGAACTTAGAGCCGCGCCCGAGCACGCGTAACGGGTTGACGTGGAACAAAGAGTAGTGAGACCGTGAGGGTTCTGTGACCAGCTTTCCCAACTCACCCAAAGTCCTGCGGGGCGCGATCGTCTCGTTCAAGCTGCCAAGTCCGCAGCCGAGCGTGATCACCTTCCAGTACAACCCCGAGACGCTGACCCGGAAGCTCGAGGCGCAGACAGCGGGCGGCGAGGGCGGAGATCGCGCCGAGGCGCTGCGCCTCAAGGGTGCCCCGGTCGAGACGATCAACGTCGAAATCGAGCTCGACGCGACGGATCAGCTCGAGCGTGCCGAAGCCAACGCCGTCGGCATGGGGATATACCCACAGCTCTCAGCTCTGGAGACGCTGATCTATCCGTCGACCGCCACCGTCATCGCCAACACCGCGCTGCTGGCCATCGGCACGATCGAGATCGTGCCGCCCAGCGGTCCGTTCACACTGTTCATTTGGGGTCCCAAGCGGATTCTTCCGGTGCGGCTGACCGAGTTCAGCATCACCGAGGCGGCGTACGACACTCAGCTCAATCCGATCCGAGCGACCGTATCGCTGGGCCTCCGAGTGCTCAGCTACAACGATCTACCGGTCACCCACCCCGGCTATCACCTGTTCCTGGCTCATCAAGTCGTCAAGGAGACCATGTCCGCGTTCGGCAGCGTCGGGAATCTGGACGCGGTGATCGGCGGTAACGCTCAGCTCTTCTGAGGTCGATGACATGTTCGATCCAACCAGCCGGTACTACAGACTCGAGACGCTCAAGCACGTCGACCGCGACGGTCGCGAGGTCGCCTATAAGCGCCGCCGCTTCCTGCCTCCGGGCGAGTCGTTGCCGCTGCTCGCCGAGACTGAGGTGGTGCAGAGCGAGCGGCTGGACCAGATCACGGCCCGCACGTTGGGCGAGCCGACCCACTTCTGGCGGATTTGTGACGCCAATGACGCGATGAACCCGCTGGAGCTGACCGACGAGACCGGGCGGACGCTTCGCGTCCCACTGCCACAACCATGAGGGAATCGGCGTGAGCCTGCTCGGCATCCACCTGACGCTCTGGGCCGGACCGGCGGTGCCGGTGCCGGTAAGTCCCGATCTGCTCGAGTCGTTACAGAGCGTCGAGGTGACGCATAGCGACGAGGGTCGATCGGGCTTCCAGATCGTGTTCCAGGTCGGTCGTGGACCCTTTGACCTGTTGGACTATCCGCTCCTCATGCGGCCGCAGTTCAAGCCGATGAGCCGCGTCATCGTGATGGTCACGTTCGGAGTCGTGCCGCAGGTGCTCATGGACGGGATCGTGACCAACCACCAGCTCACGCCGGGAAACGAGCCGGGGACGTCCACGTTCACGATCACCGGGGAAGACGTGAGCGTGATGATGGATCGCGAAGAGAAAAACGTCGAGCACGTAGGGCAGCACGAAAGCGTCATCGCACTGAAGATCATCGCGACCTACGCGCAATATGGCCTGATTCCGATGGTGATACCTCCGCCGTCGCTCGATATCCCGATCCCCATCGAGCGTGTCCCGGTCCAGCAGGCGACGGACCTTCAGTACCTGCAGGAGATCGCGGAGCGCCACGGCTACACCTTCTACGTGGTACCCGGTCCGGCGCCGCTGACCAACACCGCCTATTGGGGGCCGCCTATACGTGTGGGCGTGCCGCAGCGGGCCCTCTCGTTCAACATGGGGCCCGACAGCAACGTCTTTTCCCTCGACTTCGAGCACAACGCGCTCGATCCCACACAGATGAGTGGGCGCGTCCAGGACCGGACGACCGATCAGACGGTGCCGGTCGAGACCTTCACCAGCACGCGGCCTCCGCTCTCGATCTCGCCGCCCGATCCCACCCAGGCGCGCCGCCGGGTCTTCCGGGCGTCCGGAGTCAACGCGGCACAGGCGTTCGCCCAGGCCCAGGCGGCCACCGACGCTTCCACGGACGAAGTGGTCAGCGCCAACGGCGAGCTGAGTGCTTTGCGCTACGGAGCGATTCTGCGGTCGCGAGCGCTGGTCGGCCTGCGGGGCGCCGGGCACAGCTACGACGGGTTCTTCTACGTCAAGAGCGTCACGCACGTGATAAACAGGACCGACTACAAGCAGCGGTTCCAGCTGACCCGCGAGGGTGTGGGAGCGCAGATGCCGGTGGTGATACCGTGAGGCAGTTCTTCGGGAAGTACCGGGGCCAGGTGCAAAACAACGTCGACCCGATGCAGTTGGGACGCCTGCAGATCAGCGCGCCGGCCGTGCTGGGTGAGGGAACGCTGAGCTGGGCGATGCCGAGCGTGCCGTACGCCGGGTCGGGGGTCGGGTTTTTCGCGATCCCGCCGGTCGGCGCCAACGTCTGGGTCGAGTTCGAGGCGGGAGATCCGGATTATCCGATCTGGAGCGGCTGTTTCTGGGGCAGCGGTGAGGTCCCGGCGGCGCCGGCGGTCGAGGCGATGAAAGTCTTCAAGACGTCAACGGCTACGATCACCCTCAACGACTTGCCGGGCGCCGGCGGAATCACGATCGAGACGACGGCTGGGATGAAGATCGCGATCGGCGCGACTGGCATCGAGATCAGCGCCGGCGCGGGGACGGTGGATGTGAAAGGCACGAAAGTGTCAGTGAACAACGGCGCCCTCGAGGTGATTTAATGGCGGATCCTCTCGTGCACGTCGGCGCTTCGATCAACTGCCCGCACGGGGCGAGCGTGCAGGTCATCTCGAGTAACACGCGCGTGCTGGTGAGCGGGCAACCGGTGGCGACGATGGGCGACAGCTACGTGGTGAGCGGCTGCCCGTTTCAGGTGCCCATCGGGACCGGGACGAAACCGCAGCCCTGTGTGACCGCCCGCTTTCTCGTCCCCGCCAAGCGAGTGCTGGTGAGCGGCACGCCCGCAATCATCACGACGAGCAGCGGGCTCTGTCAAAGCGCAGAGCAGATTCCGCAGGGTCCACCGACAGTGGTGAGCACGCAGATCAAGGCGAGCGCGACATGACACAGATCGACCACCCGTTCCGCTTCGATGGACGAGGACGCACGGCCGAGACCGACACCTCTGATCACGTCCGCGACTTGATCGAACAGGTGCTGTTCACGATCCCCGGCGAACGGGTGAATCGTCCCGAGTTCGGCAGTGGCCTCATGCAACTCGTGTTCGCGGGCAACAGCGAAGAGACGGCGACGGCGACCCAGTACCTGGTCCAGGGGTCGCTGCAGCGCTGGCTGGGCGACGTGATTCAGGTCGAGGACGTGGATGTCGAAACCGAGGACGCCCGTCTGACGGTGACCGTGCGCTACATGATCCGGCGCAAGAGCGAGCGGCAGGTGGCGACGTTCGAGCGGGAGTTCGGCGCATGAGCACCTACTTCTGCTGTGACGAGCTGCGCCGCGATGAGGTCAAGCGTCCGACCAGCGGCCTCAACGGCATCGACTTTCTCGAGGTGCATGGCGGACCGGCCGTCCCGCTCGCGGAGCGTCAGCGGCGGCTGTTCGTTCACTTCTTGAAGCCGCTGACCGCCCCGATCGCCGAGAGCAACCTGCGGATCGAGGGCGGCGATCGAATACAGAACGTCCGGGTGATCGGCGTGACGGGCGGCCTGGTCACGGCCGCGCCGATCCCGGCGGGCTCGGAGGCGTCGGCCGGCAGCCAGATCATGACGGTGCAGGTCGATCGGCCGGGCGACTACTCCCTCTACACGCTGCGTCTGGTCACGGCGTCCGATGATCCGTCGCCGCCGGCGGACTTCGATCCGCTGCTCTCGGCCGTCGACTTCTCGTTCAAGGCCGAATGCCCCAGCGACTTCGACTGCAAGCCCGTTCGGGTCTGTCCCCCGGAACCGCGCGCGAAGCCGCTCATCGATTACCTGGCAAGAGATTATGAGAGTTTGCGGCGGCTGATGCTCGACCGGCTCGCCATCACCGCTCCCGGCTGGCGGGAGCGCAACGTGGCGGACGTCGGTGTGACGTTGGTCGAGCTTCTCGCCTACGTCGGCGACTATCTCAGCTACGGTCAGGACGCGGTGGCCACGGAGGCCTACCTGGGTACGGCGCGGAGGCGTGTGTCCGTTCGTCGGCACGGCCGCCTGGTCGACTACTTCATGCACGACGGTGCCAGCGCCCGCGTGTTCGTGCAGGTACGGCTGGCAAACGATGACGGACCCAGCGTCGAGCTTGAGAAGGGCACGCAGTTCCTGACCGAGGTGCCGAGCCTGACGAGCCGGATCGCGCCCGACTCGCTCGACTTGCGAAAGGCGCTGAGCGCTGGGGCGCTGGTGTTCGAGGCCGCCCACACCGCCACGCTGCTTCCAGGACTCGACCTCATACCGTTTTACACCTGGGGCGACGAAGACTGTTGCTTGCCCCGTGGCGCCACCCGCGCGGCACTGAGGAACGTCGACGGTCGGCTCGATTCGCTGGCGCCGGGCCAGATCCTGGTGTTCGAAGAGGTTCGGGATCCGGAGACGGGCAAAGAGGCAGATGCGGATCCGTCGCGCCGTCACGCGGTTCGCCTTACCGATGTCCGGCTCAGCGAGGACCCGCTCTTCCGCGAGGGCACGCCCCTGCAGCCGGTGCAGGTCGCGGAGATCGCCTGGAGCGCCGAAGACGCGCTGCCGTTCCCGCTCTGCGTCTCGGAGGTCGAGGATCCCGACACGGGCGCTCGTCACCCGACCAGCGTGGCCCGCGGCAACATCGTCCTGGCCGACCATGGGGCCACGGTCATCGCCCCCGAACCTCTGGGCGTGGTTCCGCGGCCGCATATACGCAGACTCCGCGACAACGGTCGCGACCGCTGCGAGCGCTCGCCCGCTCAGTGGATTCCGTCGCGTTTTCGGCCGACGCTCGAGCGTCGGGACATCACGCAGGCCGTGCCTTACGACCCGGACGCCTCGGCCTCGGCTACCGCCCTCATGCAGGTGCAGCCCGAGAAGGCCGTGCCCGCGGTCGAGCTACGCGGCGTCTCGAACAAAGCCGAAGATGACGTGTGGCTGGTCGACCACCGGGGCCGGCAATGGGTCATCTCATACGACGCGATCGTCGGCGACAGCCTGGGGCGCCGGGAACTTGAGGTCACCGATGCCGCGCTGCCCGGCGCTCTCGACGGTCGCACCGTCACATCACGGCCGGTCGAGACCTGGACACCGCGCCACGACCTGTTCGACGACGGCCCCGATACGACGGCGTTCGCGCTCGAGGTCGAGGCGGATGGCCAGGCCGCGGTTCGCTTCGGGGACGACGTCTACGGCAAACGGCCGGCGTCGGAGAGCGAGTTCGTCGCCCTCTACCGCTGGGGAACGGGAAGCTCTGGCAACGTCGGGGCCGACTCGATCGGACACGTCGTTACCATCGATCCCGCCATCGCTGGTGTCCGCAACCCGCTTCCGGCCCGTGGGGGCGCCGATCGCGAGAGCATCGAGCGGGTGCGCCAGCGCGCTCCGGTCCTCTTCAAGACGAACCAGCGAGCGGTGACCGCCGAGGATTACGCGGCATGGGCGTCGCGTCACCCCGAAGTGCAACGGGCGGCAGCCACCTTTCGCTGGACGGGAAGCTGGCTCACGGTGTTCGTGGCCGTCGACCGTCTGGGCGGCCTGGCCGTCGACGAAGAGTTCGGTCGAAAGATGATTCGCCACCTCGAGCCGTATCGCATGGCCGGCCACGACCTCGACGTGGAAACGCCCCGCTTTGTGAGCCTCGAGGTCGAGATGGAGGTGTGCGTCAAGCCCGATCACTTCCGAGCCGACGTCGCGGCCGAGCTCGTTCAGCTATTCAGCAACCGGATACTCCCCAGCGGCCGACGCGGGGTGTTCCACCCCGACAACTTCACCTTTGGGCAACCGGTCTACCTGAGCTCGCTTTACGCCGCGGCGCAAGCGGTTGAAGGCGTGGAATCCGTCCGGGTCACCATGTTCCGTGTGCAAGGACAACCCGACACCGAAGCCAAGGAAACGGGCAAACTGATCCTGGAGAGACTGCAAATCGCCCGGCTGGACAACGATCCCAACTATCCGGATCGCGGGGTTTTCCGGCTCACCACCAGGGGTGGGAAATGAGCACGTCCAAAGATCCGACACTCCGCGACCTGAACGATTGCGGCTGCTGCGAGGGGACGAGCGCGGCCACGCCGCTGGCCGTGAGCAACCGCCCGGGACTCTCGGCGATCGCCTATCGGGTGGGCGAGCACCAGACGTTCAAGGAGAGCATGCTGGCCGCGCTGGCCCGGCACGAGCTGAGGATCCTCGACCCAGCGACGGGCGTCTGGCGCGAGTCGCGGCCGCTCTCGGCGCTGAAGACGCGGGAGGATGAGGACTTCACGATCGCTCTGCTGGACGCGTGGGCGACCGTGGGTGACGTGCTCACCTTCTATCAAGAACGCTTTGCCAACGAGTCTTATCTGAGGACGGCCACCGAGCGGGTGTCGCTGCTGGAGCTGGCGCGTCTCATCGGTTACGAGCTGCGCCCCGGCGTGGCGGCCAACGCGTACCTCGCCTTCACGATGGAAGGCGGCGACGGCGCACCGGAGCATGGCGAGGTTCCCGTTGGCACTCGTGTCCTGAGCATCCCGGGGCCCGAGGATGAGCGGCCGCAGACCTACGAGACAGTGGAAGCGATCGAGGCGCGCCCCGAGTGGAACGCGATGCGACCGCTGTTGCGGCAGCAGCAGGTGCTCACCACCGACGCCGAGTACATACTCGCCAAGGGCGTTGCCACCAACGTGTCCCAGGGCGATCGAATACTGATCGTCGAAGAGGTCGAGGGCGAGCCCGGGCCGCGCGCGATCAAATCCGTCAGCCGCGTGCACGTCGACACGAAAGCAGGGACCACCTTGATCGAGCTGGGCGGCGCGGTGGTCTATCCGAGCCTGTTCCTGCCGGTGCAGGCGGCGGCTGTCTTTCCGACCGGCCAGGTGCCGCTCGTGGGCTCGACCGTTCAGATGGCGATCCTGGGCGCCCAATGGAACCAGGCGGATTTTGCTGCGGCGGCGCAGGTCCAGAACTGGTCGCTCCAGCAGGTGACGCTGGCGGTGCAGTACGCGATCTGGCAGCGGCCCCCGTCCAACCCGCAAAGCGGCGTCTTCGCCTTCCGTCAGCGGGCGTCGTTGTTCGGCCACAACGCACCCGATTGGAACTCGCTACCGCTGAATCTCAGAGATGGCGAGGTACAAGAGAAGCCGGTTGGCACGACCACCTTCGTGAATGGACCGTACAAAAGCAAGAACTGGGAAGGCTACGATGTCGGTGACGATGCGGACAACGATCTGACCACGGACATCTACCTGGACAACACCTACGAAGAAGTCGTTCCGAGCAGCTGGATCATCATGGATCCCGGTCCGGCGCCCGGCGGGCCGACCGAGGCGAAAGCCTACGCCGTGGCGGGGGCGGCGGATGTGTCCCGCAGTGACTACACGCTTACCGCGAAGGTTACGCGTTTGCAGCTCGACTCGGGCGGCGACGGCGATGTCTCCGATACAACGGCGATCAGCACCTTCAAGCTGCGTGGGACGACGGTCCATGCCCAGAGCGAGGCTTTAGAGCTGGCCGATCTTCCGATTACGGAGGACGTAGAAGGAAATGTGATCGTGCTGGATCGAGCCTATCTGCAGCTGCAAGTGGGTCGACCCGTAATCGTGACCGGCGAGAGGACCGACCTGCCGGGCGTGCGGGACAGCGAGGTGATGATGATCGCGGAGCTCAGCTTCGCCAACGGCCTCACCACCGTCACCTTTGAAACGGATCTGGACCACATCTACAAGCGTGACACCGTGACGCTGAACGCCAACGTCGCTCTCGCCACACACGGAGAGACGAAGGTGGAAGTGCTGGGCGGCGGAGACGCGACGCGCCCGTTCCAAAAGTTCAAGCTGCGCCAATCACCGCTCACCCATATCAGCGCGGCCACCTCATCGGGCACGGCTTCCACCCTCGAGGTCCGCGTCGATGACGTGCTGTGGAGGGAAGTCGATTCGCTGGTGGGGCAGGGTCCCGATCAGAGGGTCTACGTGACGCAGACCGATGACGACGCCAACACCACGGTCATTTTTGGTGATGGGCGAATCGGCAGCCGCGTGCCCACCGGCGTCGAGAACATTAAGGCGACTTACCGCGTGGGTATCGGCCTCGATGGCCTGGTCAAAGCCGGTCAGCTGTCGCTGCTCGCCACGAAGCCGCTGGGCGTCCGGGCGGTGAGCAATCCGGTCGACGCCAGCGGGGCCGAGGACCGGGAGAACCTGGCGGACGCGCGCCGGAACGCCTCGCTCGAGGTGCTGACGCTGGGTCGAATCGTCTCGCTGAAAGATTACGAGGACTACGCGCGCGCCTTCGCGGGAGTGGCGAAGGCGCTGGCAACGTGGACCTGGGCGGGGGACCAACGTCAGGTGCTGGTAACGGTCGCGGGACCGCAGGGCGCCGACATCGAAGAGGGCGGCGTTCTCCACACCAACCTGGTCGATGCGATGAAGAAGGCAGGCGATCCACACGTGCCGTTGTTGGTGAAGAACTACGACGCCGTCTTCTTTCAAATCGTCGGCAGCCTGAAGGTGCACCGCGACCACCTGCCCGATGTGGTGCTTCCGAAAGTCGAGCAGGCGCTTCGCGAGCGGTTCTCGTTCGAGGCTCGCGACTTTGGACGTTCGGTGGCAGCGAGCGAGGTGATCGCCGCGATCATGGCGGTCGAAGGGGTCGAGATGGTCGATCTCGACGGTCTGTTCGAGACCGGCAACGTGACTCAGGAGGCGTCGCCGGTGCAGCGGTTGACGGCGGCGGTACCGGTGACCGGCAGCCGCGGCGAGGTGTTCGCAGCGCAGCTTCTCTTGCTGGATCCGCGACCGATAAGCCTGGGGGTTAGCTGATGAGGTTCGACGTCGAACGGCTCTACTCGCTGCTACCGGCGGCGCACCGGGTGGAGGACGCGCGTCACGGCTGGCCACTGCGCGCGCTGATCGAGGTGTTGGCGGAGCAGGTCGCGGTGATCGAAGAAGACGTGGATCAGTCGTACGACGATCTCTTTATCGAGACGTGCGCCGAGTGGGTCGTTCCCTACATCGGTGATCTGATTGGCGTGCGCGGGCTGCTCGAGGTGCCGGTCGAGGGCACGGCGTTCAGCCGGCGGGCCGAGGTCGCCAACACGATTCGCTTGCGCAGGCGCAAAGGCACCTTGGCGGCTTTGGAGGAAATCGCCAACAACGTCACGGGCTGGGAGGCCCGCGCCGTCGAGTTCTTCCAGCTGATCGCGACCACCCAGTACCTGAACCACCGGCGGCCGCACAACCGGAGCTTCATCAATATCCGCGACGCCGACCGCCTCGAGTTCCTCGGCTCCCCCTTCGAACGCCTGGAAGGCCAGGCGGACATACCGCACAACGTGGACGTTCGCCGGATCGCGACGGCTGGCGGTCGGTACAACATCCCCAACATCGGCTTCTTCTTCTGGCGCCTGCGACCTTACCCGCTCAAAAAGTCGCCACCGTTCGAGGTGGACGCTCGGCGCCGGATGTTCAGTCCGACCGGCAACGACATCCCATTGTTCACCTTCCCGCAGCGCGAGCCGGGCGTCACACACCTGGCCAGGCCGATCAACGTTCCGATGCCGATCAGTCGGCGAATGCTGAGCCGTGACCTGGCGAGCTATTACGGTGAAGGGAAGAGCCTTGCCGTTTTCGTGAACGATGCCGAGGTCCCACTCGAGGATGTCGTCGTCTGCGACCTCAGCGATCTTCCGGGCGGCGGCGGCGATTGGGCACACATGCCGTCCGATGTTTACGCCGTCGATCCGATGCTCGGCCGGCTCGTCGTTCCCGCCAGTCTCGACAGCGCCGACCGCGTAACGGTTACACACCACTATGGCTTCAGCATGGACGTGGGTGGCGGAGAGTACGACCGCTCGGCCAGCCTGGGCGCCTGCGCCGCCGATGGTGCGCCCCCGATTCAGGTCGATAGCACGAGTCCGGGCCCCAACCCGCTGCAGACGGCGCTCGATCAGGTAACGGGTGGCGGCGTTGTCGAGATCACCGACAACGGACGCTTCGTGGAAACACCCTCCATCACCGTCGATCCCGGCGAGTGCGTCGAATTTCGCGCCGCCGACGAGACGCGTCCCTTCCTGGCCCTCGAGGGCGACATGGTTGTCAACGGCGGTGACGATTCGAGGATCGTGATCAACGGCCTGTTGATCGGGGACGCGGGAGATGCGGCGACCAGTGCCATCCGCCTGCCAGCTTCGGCGGGACGGGTCGAGCTCGTGCTGCGCGATTGCACGCTTGTGCCCGGTCGGCGGCTCGCGCGGGATCGCACACCGCAACACCCGGGCTTGCCCAGCCTGATCATCGAGTCGGCGGGCGCGAGCGTGCGCATCGAGCGCTGCATCATCGGCGGCTTGCGCGCCCATGAAGGCGCTGAGATCACGATATCCGACAGCATCATCGACGCGACGGACGCCACGGAGGTTGCCCTGGCCGGTGCGCCCGGTCCGGCCGGTCCTGCCGGCGAGCTCGAGCTGCGCAACTGCACCGTCATCGGCAAAGTCCATGCACGGATTCTGCGACTGGTCTCCAACACCATTCTGCACTCGCGCCTCGCGGACCCCGACACCTGGTCGGAGCCAGTACGCGCCGATCAGGTGCAAAGGGGCTGCGTCAGGTTCTCCTTCGTCCCGCTCGCCGCCCGGGTGCCCAGGCGCCACCGCTGCCAGCCCGTGGACGAGGACGGGGCCCGGCGAGTGAGCCCCCAGTTCACCGCGCAGCGATACGGACACCCCGGCTACTGCCAGCTCAGCCGCCGGTGCGCCGTCGAGATACGTGAAGGCGCCGATGACCGATCCGAGATGGGCGTCTTTCACAACCTCTACCAGCCGCAACGTGAGACCAACCTGCGCGTGCGTCTGCAGGAGTACCTGCGCTTTGGTCTCGAGGCGGGGGTCGAGTATGAAACCTGAGCCCGGAGCCCAGGGCGGCTCCCACACGGCGATGACAACCCAGCGAGCGGGCGTTGCGAGCCCGCCCGAGCGGATGAGCCAGGAGAGAGCGTGATGAGTGCCGATTTCAGCCGTACTCCCTTCGATTCCAAGAAGCACTACAGCGGCGTTCTCATGCAACAAGGACGCGTGCAGTTGGACGCCGACTGGAACGAGGGCCAGGAAATACAGCATCGGCGCTGGCGAGCCGAGACTACAGATGTGGTGGGCCGCTGCGGCGTGCCGGAAGAGACCCCGGCGGGATTCGAAATCGCGAACGCCGGTGGCAACCTCACCATCGGGCGCGGCCGCATTTACGTCGACGGCCTGTTGGCCGAGAACCACGGCGACGGACCGCTCGAGTTTGATTCGGTGCTCGCCGAAGAGCGGGGCACGCTCCCGGTCCCGCTCGACGACCAGCCCTATCCCCCGGACGACGGTGACCTGACGGCCGGCGCCGGCTTGAATCTGGTCTACGTGGATGTCTGGGGTCGCGAGGTCACTCACCTGGAAAGCCCCGACCTGGTCGAGAAGGCCGTCGGGGTCGACACCTCCGTCCGCAGGCAGACCGTGTGGCAGGTGAAGGTCCTGTCGGGCCTCGACGGTGACGAGACCTGCGCGACACCCGACGACCAGCTCGCGGGTTGGCTCGACACGATCCAGCCGTCGGGCGGCCGGCTGAGCAGCGGCACCGTCGAGGCGGCGACCGAGGAAGACCCTTGCAACATCCCGCCCGAGGCCGGCTACAAAGGTCTGGACAACCATCTCTATAGGATCGAGGTCCACGAGGGCGGAGCGCTGGGCACGGCCACCTTCAAATGGTCTCGTGACAACGCCACGGTGTCGGCCGCCGTGACGGCCATCGACGCGGACGAGCTGCTGACCGTGTCCCGCACGGAATGGGACCCTCAAATGCGGTTCAACCCCGGCGATTGGGTGGAGATCACCGACGACCGACTCGAGTTTGCCGGTCTGCCGGGCGACATCCGTCAGATCGCTCCCGCTGGCGTCGACGACGCGGCGCGGACGATCCGGTTGACGGCGGCTCTCACCACCGGACGCTTCCCGGTCGATGGGCAGAATCGCACCGACCCGGTGCGTCATACGCGCATTCGCCGGTGGGATCAGTCGGGTGAGGTCCGTGACACGGACGGTTCGCTGGTGGTCGACCTGGACGCCAGCGGCGCCGACGGCCTGATTCCGATACCCAGCGATGGCAGCTCGATCGTGCTGGAGCGCGGAATCCATGTGACGTTTGACATCGATGCCACGGTCGGCGACGAGTTCAAGGTGGGTGACTATTGGCTGATCGCCGCTCGCGCCGCCGATGGATCGATCGACGAACTGCTACAGGCGCCGCCGCAGGGAATTCATCATCACTTCTGCCGACTGGCGCTGGTCGAGGCCGACGCGACGGGAAACTTTATCGGGGATCCGCGCGATTGCCGGCCGTTGTTCCCACCGCTGACCGACCTGCCGCTGGGTGGTTGTTGTGTCCGTGTCGAGCCGGATGATGACCTCCAGCGCGCAATCGATACGGCGATCGAGAACGGCGGTGGCTGCATCTGCCTGGCCAGGGGACTGCACGAGGTCGAGGGGCCGCTGCTGATCAGGGACGCTCGCAATCTCAGCGTGCACGGGGAGAGCTATGCCTCCGTGTTAAGGCTGCGCGGAGTGGATGAAAACGGTCTGGGCGGGATCGTTCTCCGTGATTGCAACGAAGTGAAATTGCACAACATGACCGTGGTCGGTCAGGAGCTACCGGCTCTCGTCCAGACCGATGTCACCAACCTGCTGGAGCCGAGTCGCGCGATCGGTCTCCATCACCTCAAGCTACTGAACCTGACGCAGTCGGCGGGCGATGTGCAGACGGCTTGCGCTGTGCGATTGGCCAACGTGGTGGACGTCGAGATCGCGCACTGTGACATGGTGGCTGAGGTCGGAGTCGTGTCTCTCTTCGGTCAGCGCCTGCCCACCCCCTTCGAGCTGACGGGCGACCTGGCCACCGAATACGGCGATGGCGTCCACGAGCTCAGCATGCAGCGGACGCGGATCCGCTATCAGCACGCGGGTGTCTGGTCGCTGCGCAGCGATGGCTGGTCGATCCAGGCGTGCGACGTCAGGCGACGCGACGATCTGGCGGCGGCGAGCATGCGGACGGCGCTATCGGGAGAACTGACGGCCGAAGATTTCCTCGGCCAGCTCTTCGCTCGCCTGGACGGCGTGATCGTGGGTTCCGGCGGCGTGGAGGCGGGGACAGCGATCAAGGCTTACGTGTGGCGCGAGGTCGCGCTGAGGGACTGCCGTTTGGAAGGTGCGCGTGGACTCGATGCCTGGTGGTGGTTTCGGGGCGACGTGACGTCATCGACGATCGTTTGCGGCGATCGAGGGCTCCATGCCGCCTGGCTACACGACACGCGCTGGTCGCGGAACCGCATTCGCAGCTCCGATGGGTCCGCCTTGTCGTTTGTCGGCAGCTACCGGGCGCGGATAAACGGTAACCACGTGCGCTCCGATTTCGGATTGGTCAACCTTGAGCTGGGACCCGAGCTGGTGGCTCTGGTCGCATACCTGGCGGAAGTCGCGGCGTTCTATGGGCCCATTGACCTGGGTGATGGCGACTTCGACGGGACGATCGAGTTCCTGGTCTTCTACATGTTGTTGAGCGAGGTCGTGGGATTCAGCGCCACTCGGCCGCTGTTCGATGCGTGGCAGCCGTTGGCTGGCCCGGTGGACCCGCTCGGTTGGGTGGCCTATCTGCTCTACGCCTACCTGGTCAGCGGAGACGAACCGACGCTCGCCTGGCTGCCACCTCCGGTCATCGACCTGAGGGTCGGCGGCAACGATATCGAGGCCGAATCCGCCTGCGTTCTGCTCGAGGGGATGCTCGCCCTCGGCGGAGCTGCGGTCGGCGGCAATCGCCTGCACAGCACGATGGGCCAGGCGCTGCGAGTCAACGCGCATATCGTGGCCGCCAACCCGCACCTGATGATCGCCGGCTGGCGTGTGGCCTTTGCGCAGCTGATCAACGAGTACATACCGGAGTGGGTAACCGGCGCCACCGATGATCCGGAGTTGAGCCCGGATGAACGCGCAGCGTGGCTCGACTTTCTCGAGGCGCTCGACACGATCGCCCGACGTTGGGCGGAGGCCTCGGAGGCGTTCTTGGAGGCGGACTACCGCGTCGAGTCCAATAGCGTGCGCAGCCTGGTTGCCGCGGTGGAGTCGAACATCTGGGGGATCGCCATCCAGGACAATCATATCACGCTGCGCGAGTTGGCGTTTTCGAACCAGGATGTCGTCGCAGTCAGCAGCGCCCTGATGGCCAGCGAGGAGACGGCGCCGCTGGCGTTCGCGATCCGCGACGGATCGCGTCGCGACGCGCATCGGGCCGTCATGTCGCTGGGAGAGGAGACCATTCTGGGGAATCGTGAGGTTCGGGGAGGCGCCGCCGGAGCTCTGTTCAACGCGTCGACAGGTATCACCAATATGGCGTTCGCGGAGGAAGGGACCCGGTTGGCTGAGGCGATCAACGTCGGCGATCGGGATGCGTTTGCGGAGCTAGCCCCTACATTCGTTCTCACGCTGGCGGATCTATTCGAGAGCTATGGGATCTGGGCCAAGGGCGTGGGCTGCCGGATCTCGAGGAACCACGTGCTGGTGCCGGAGGACGCCGATGAGAGCAGCGTCGGGCGGGGAGGGATCAAGCTGTCGACCGATGCGGAAGAGGATGACGGCGGATTCGGCTTGATTGCGCTGGCCTTGCTGTTGGGGCTGCTGGACGTGGACCCGCTGCTGGGCCTGACGGAGACGCTGATCGAGAACAACGAGGTGATCGGCGGCTTCGGCCACGGCATCCAGATCATCGCGCCGATCCAGTTCGGGCACTTCGATCTCGGGCTCGTCAACCTGAAGATCCGTGGGAACGAAGTCACGGGGATGGCGGGAGCGGGCATCGTGATCGATGGCGACACGCTAGCCGTGGGCGTGGACATCGTCGATAACAAGATCGCCGAGTGCAGCGCCCAGCCGGAGCTGGCGGAGGCCACGAACGAGAAGGGCGGTATCGTCGCCGAAAACGCCGGGCTCTGCCGCGTGTTGGGCAACCAGGTGCGACGGTGTGGCGCTGGCCAGGACGAAATCGACGTGTTCGGTATGGAGTTCACGTCGATCTACGGGCTGAGCCTATCCGATAACAGCCTGCTTCATAACGGCGCCAATCCTATCTCGCTCGAAAACGGAGGCATTCGCATCGCCGAGGCGTACGGCGATGTGTCGGTGAGCGATAATCAGATTCAGTTCCAGCGTGGAGTCGGGCTGGCCTGGGCGAACGGCTCGGCGACGCCGGAGGAGTCTCCCTTGCCCGCCAGCCTGATCGCCAACGTCAACTTCCATCTCGCGCGCGCCGGCCTGGTTCCCGAAATGCCCGCCGTGGTCAGTGCGGCCGAAGCAGCCTCGGTGCGCGGCCGGGTGCAGGGAAACCAGTTTCGCGTCATCGACGGGGCGGACACGGCGTCGTTTGACTTTCTCAACATTCAGCAACTCGACTTCTCTGGAAATTCGTGTACGTCCGGTAGCAGATTTCACCTGGGGACGATAAAGAGCGTCACCCTGGGCCTCGTCTCCGGCAACACGCTGCGGACGGAAGCGGAGGAGGCGATGATCGTCTGCAAAATGGCCGAAGGCATCATCGCCGGAAATGTGGGGAACAGTCCAATTCGCCGGCAGCTGTCGGATAACGTGCAAATAGGACTGAACGTTCCGGCGGTCGTTTCCTAATCACGTGGTGGAGTGTTGACATGGCAACCAAAGGCAAGCGCGTCAAACGTGAGGGGCTTAGAGTGGCGGCGGCCGATCTTGGCGCTGCGTTACGAAAAGATGTGCTCGCGACCCTCAAAGCCGCCCCGCGCGCGCTCGAGGATCTGCGCCAGGTCCGGCGAGCCAAACGCATTCCCGTCCGTCTGGACCGGCTGGGCGATTTGAGGAAGAGCCTGAGCGCTGAAGCGAAAAAACTGCGTGAGGAGAGTGAGAGGCGTTTGACGGGGCGCGCCCGCGAACTGCAAGGCGTCATCGCCCAGCGTCAACAGCGGTTAGAGGCCTTCGCCAAGCGCAAGCGGATCGGAGTGCCCGCTAAGAAAGGGCGTTTCGTGGTAGCAGGGCGGATCGCAGACCGCGAGACGCGCCGTGGCTTGCCCAACGTGACCGTGAAGGCATTCGATCTCGATCGCAAGCGGGATGACCCCCTGGGCCATGCGCGAACCGACGCGTTCGGTTATTACCGGATCGAGTATGACGAAAGCCAGTTCGCGGACCGCGACAAGCTTCCCGAGCTGTACATACAGGTCGTCGACACCAAGAAGAACGTGCTGTTCACATCGACAAAGTCGTTCGTGCAGAAGGCCGGGGCGGTGGAAAACATCGACGCAGAGGTGGACGGCTCCCAGTTGCCCGAGAGCAGATCTCTTGGCGAAGTCGTGAATCGCACGGTGGACGCTCGCTTGGGCGCCTTCACCGATCGCCAGCGAGTCATCACGGGACGTCTCACCCTGGGCGTCAAGGCACCGGCCCTCAGCCGGCTGAGGACCCCCCGACTCGTCACACGAAAGCGGCGGGCTCCGGCGAAAGTGGTCCCCGTCGCCGGCGCGCGACGCCCGACCCCTGAACCGAAGAAAGACGCAGAGATTCCGCCGAAGCGCGCTGAGCCCAAGCCCAAGGCGGCGGAGCCCAAGGCCAAGAAGCGGGCTCCGAAGAAGAAGGCGAAGAAACCCAGCGCCGAGGAGGCCCGGCCGGCTAAGAAAGCCAAAGCCAAGACGAAAAAGAAGGCCCCCACCCGCAAGAAGAAAGGCACCGCGCGTAAGAAAAAGCCTCCCGCGGACTGATGCCGAGCGTCGGCAACGTCGATCGACCATCGATCCGCCTGTACCTCATGACCTGCCCCGAGCGCATCGGGAGCCCACTCGTGCAGCGGACGTTCGATTCAATCGGGCGATCAGACTGGGGCGAGCAACCGATCGTGCAGGTCGATGAAGGCGAGCCGGGCCAGGATCCAAAGGAACGGCAGACGGAGAACTATCGCCGCCTCCTCGAGCGGATCGCGTACGATGAGGCAGGCTACGCCCTGGTCACCGAGGATGATGTCGTCGTCAACCGCCACCTGCGTCGCAATCTCGAGGGTTGGGGTGCACTCGCACCCGAGGCAGACGCTGTCCTCGGCTCACTCTACAACCCCAATCTCCGGCCGCTGCCGGGCGCGTCGGCGATTTCGGACGGTTTTGTCGCGGACCCGGAAGCCGTGTACGGCAGTCAGGCATTCCTGATCACGCCGGGTCTGGCTCGCTACTGCCTCCAGCACTGGCTGGAGGTCCCGGGTCTTCAGGACATCAAGATTTCGCGCTTGGCTGCGGCCCGGCCGGGCGGCCGGATCGTCGTTCACAGCCCCAGCCTCGTGCAGCACGTCGGGAGTGCCGAGAGCACGCACGGTGCACCGGTTCACAGCGCGGTGGACTTCGATCCCTGGTGGGTTCGCGATGCCGAGGTCCCGCTCGGGACGCACGGACTTTCCTGGCAGGAGGTTCGGGGCTGGTTCGACTGGCCGAGGTTCTACCAGGAACAGGTAGAACGCCTCCCGCATGGGTCGGTGGTCGTCGAGGTGGGAATCTTGCTTGGACGTTCGGTCATCTATTTGGCTCAGACGATGAAGGCCCACCGAAAAGACCTTCGCGTCGTGGCTGTCGACACGTTCAGGGGTTGCGGGACCGATCCATTGGTGGCGAGCGTTGTGGCTGAGCATGGTGGCTCGCTGCGGTCGGCGTTCGAGCGCAACCTCGTGCTCTGTGGTGTGGAGGACGCGGTCGAGATTCTGGAACAGGATTCCGAGTCGGCATCGCGCCAGTTCCCGGATTCGAGCGTTGACCTGGTCTTCCTCGACGGGGATCACGGTTTCGACGGTTTCAGGCGAGACCTGATACACTGGATGCCTAAGGTGAAGCCGGGGGGCCTCATCGCTGGCCACGACATCAACACTTACGAGTCGATCGGCCAGGCTCTAGATTCCGTGCTGGGCAAAGGTTCGTACCACATCGACCATAGCCAGAACATCTGGAAGCACCGGCGATGAAGCGGCACGGCGCTTCGGCGTCTGAGAGGGCGTTTGACCGCAGGCTGAGCGCGACGGTAGCCAGCCGCGCCGCGCTTAACATCATTTGATCGCGAGGAGCGATGGAGGCGCGATGGTGACGCGCATGCATGCATCGCGCGCGGGCGCCGACGCGCGGCGTCCGCCTCGAGTCGTGCGGCGCAAGTGCGCCTGGGAAAAGGGCGCGGGCGGCGTCGAGCGCCCGGCTTGGAGGCGGCCGGAATTGCAACGCTCGGCGATTCATGCGGCTGCCGTCGAAGCCGTGCCGCCGATCGTGCACCAGGTGCTGAGCTCGCCTGGCCGACCTCTTGATCCGGAGGCCAGCGGCTTCATGGAGCCACGCTTCGGCCACGACTTCCAGCGTGTGCGAGTGCACACGGATGGGCGGGCGACGGCTTCCGCACAGGCCGTCGGTGCGCGGGCGTATACCGTGGGTAACGACATCGTCTTTGGCGCCGGGCAGTATGCGCCGACCACCAAGCAAGGTCGGCGGCTACTGGCGCACGAGCTCACCCATGTGGTCCAACAGTCTGGCAACACGTCGCCGCCGAGGAGCGCGATCTCTATCGGTCCGACACGCTCGCCGCAGGAGCACGAAGCTGACCGCATGGCCAGCCGCGTTGTTTCCGCTGGGGACGGGCATTTGGGGCCGGCCGTCTCGGTGAATTCAACCTCCAGCCCAACTCTCCAGCGTCAATCGGGCTTTGACCGTTTCAAGAGCCACTTTCTCGACGAGTACCGCATTGACATCATGGTGATTCCGCCGGCGCAGTTGCCGCTCGTCGGGAATCCGCGAGCGGGCGTACGCCGCAATCCGGACGGCACCTGGACCCTGATCGTCGGGAACGAACGAAATACAGTCGGAGCTGATGAGATCGACGACATCCTGAGCGGCTTGGGGCGGCCGACCCCACGTGGGGAGGGATCATCGCCCGAACCGATCATTAGCGGCCTGCCCACCAGCCCCGCTGATCCGGTGTTTGACTGTCCGCCCGGGCAATACTTCGATTTTATCGCCCTCCGTTGCAGGCCCGAGCTTGTCCCCGAAATGCCGCGGCTCGAACTCACCCTGCCTGAGTTGCGCCTACCTCGCCCACGTCTGACCCTCGCGGGCGTCGAAGAGGCGACGATCGACCGTTTCGCCCTCGACAGCGCCGCGATACCCGGACACGCCGATGCGCAGCTGGGCCGGCTGGTGGCCCTACTGAACGCGCACCCCGACGCGGTCGTTCACATCGTGGGACACACGGATCTGAGTGGCTCGGATGAGCATAATGAGAGCCTCTCCCAGTTACGGGCCGAAGCCGTGCAGCAGGAGCTGGTTCGGCGTGGGGTGGTGAACGCGCACAGGTTCAGGCTGCGGGGCGACGGGAGAACCCGTCCACTCAATCCCGAAGAGCGCACCGCAGCGGAGCGCGCCCAAAACCGGCGAGTCGAAGTGTGGTTTACGCCGTCTGCGGCCGCGGGCGCCGAAGAGTCCAGACTCCAACTCCGGCGCCCGCGTAGTCCCTGAGGCGCGCTGCCCTTGCCGTCACTGGTTCCCCGACCCTAGACAATCAACCTAAAGCGGGTCCGCTCGCGACCCGGATCGCGGAACCTCGCAATTGTTTCTAGTATTGAGAGAAAGCGCGCTGCGGCCGAGCGGGAGATAGACGGATGAATCCTCTCACCAAACTTGGGGATCACGGCCAGTCGGTCTGGCTGGACTATATAAAAAGGAGCGCCATCACCGGCGGCGACCTCGCGCGCATGATCGAGGAGGACGGCCTGAAAGGCGTCACCTCGGACCCGGCCATCTTGGAGAAGGCGATCAGCGGCAGCACCTACGATTCGGAGGCCCTGAGACGGCTGGCGGCTCAGAAAGAACTCGACGCTCGGGCCCTCGTGGAGAGCAGCTGCCGGGCGCCGGAGACTGACCTATGAAACCAAGGCGGGTGAGCCGCCAGAGCTACACGCTGCCGGCCGAGGAGGCCGCGGCCGTCGAATCCACGCTGGCAGACTGGAGGGCCGGCGGAAAGACGCGACGCCTGTGGGCGCGCGACGCGTCGCTCTGGACGGGCGCCGACGAAGCCCAATGGCTGGGTTGGCTCGGCGTCACCGAAGACCAGCTGACGACCGGCCTCGAGCGCTTTCAGCGGATCGCCGAGGTGGCGCGCGCCGAGGGCTTCATGCACGCGTTGCTGCTCGGCATGGGGGGCTCGAGCCTCTGCCCGGAAGTCCTGAAGATGACCTTCGGGGTGATCGACGGCTTTCCAGAGCTGCACGTGCTCGACTCCACCGACCCGGCCCAGGTGAGAGCGTTCGAAGAAAAGGTGGACTTGGGGAGAACGCTGTTCATCGTGTCGAGCAAGTCGGGGACGACGCTGGAGCCCAACATCTTCAAGAGCTACTTCTTCGAGCGTGTGAAGGAGCGGGTCGGCGCCGACGCCGCCGGCAGCCGCTTCATCGCGATCACCGATCCGGGCTCGGCGCTCCAGCAGGCGGCGGACAAAGAGGGCTTCCGAGGGGTGTTCTTCGGCGTGCCCAGCATCGGCGGCCGTTACTCGGCGCTCTCCGACTTCGGTATGGTGCCGGCGGCGGTGATGGGCCTCGACGTGGCGCGCCTGCTCGAGCGTGCCGACGAGATAGTCGAGGCCTGTGCCGCCTCTGTCCCGGTCGAGCACAATCCTGGTGCGCTGCTGGGTGCGATCCTCGGGACGCTGGGACGCGACGGCCGGAACAAGATCACGCTGATCACCTCGCCGGCTATCTTCGATCTGGGCGCCTGGCTCGAGCAGCTGCTGGCCGAGTCGACGGGTAAGCAGGGGATCGCCCTGATACCCGTGGATCGAGAGGAGCTGGGGCCGCCCGAGATCTACGGCGACGACCGACTCTTCGTATACCTGAGGCTGGCAGCTGAAGCCGATACCGATCAGGATGCCGGTGTGGCGCGTCTCGAGGCGGCGGGTCACCCGGTGGTGCGGATCGAGCTTCGGGATCGCTACGACTTGGGCCAGGAGTTTTTCCGCTGGGAGTTCGCCACCGCCGTGGCCGGGTCGATCCTCGGGATCAACCCGTTCAACCAGCCCGACGTCGAGGCGAGCAAGGTGGCGACCCGCGCGTTAACCGACGCCTACGAAAAGCAGGGCGCGCTGCCGGCCGAGAGCCCGATCGCGGAGGGCGACGGGATCAAGCTGTTTGCCGATCAGCGAAACGCCGAGGCGCTGCGCCGGGCCAGCGGTGCCGAGCGGTCCGCGGCGGCGCTGCTGGCCGCGCACCTCAGCCGTCTCGGGCCCGGCGACTACTTCGCCCTGCTGGCCTACGTGGCGATGAACGAACGGCACCACGCGCTGTTACAGGCGATCCGTCACCGGATGCGCGATTCGAAGCGAGTCGCGACCTGTTTGGGCTATGGCCCGCGCTTCCTCCACTCGACGGGGCAGGCCTACAAGGGGGGGCCGGACAGCGGCGTCTTCCTGCAGATCACCTGCGATGACGCCGTGGATCTGCAGGTCCCGGGGCAGAGGTACAGCTTCGGCGTCGTGAAGGCCGCGCAGGCACGCGGTGACTTTCAGGTGCTGGAAGAGCGGGGGCGGCGGGCGCTACGCGTACACCTGGCCGCCGACGTCGAGGCGGGACTGCGTACTTTGCTCGAGTGGGTGAAGGCGGCGGCTTGAACCGCGCCGTGAGGCTCTAGCGTACGACCGCTGACACGAAGATCGAACGAGAGGAGCGAGTGCCGATGCAGCTGGGGATGGTTGGACTCGGTCGGATGGGCGCAAACATGGTGCGCCGGCTCATGCAGGGCGGACACGACTGCGTCGCCTTCGACCTCAACCCCGAAAGCGTGAAGCGCTTGGAGAGCGATGGGGCGACGGGCGCCAGCTCGCTCGACGATTTCGTCGGCAAGCTCGAGATACCGCGGGCCGCCTGGGTGATGGTGCCGGCCGGCGAGCCCACCGATAAGACGGTGATGGCGCTGGCCGAGCGTCTCGACGCGGGAGACATCGTCATCGACGGAGGGAATTCGTACTTCAAGGACGATCTCCGGCGCTCCAAGCAGTTGNNGAGCGCGGATACTGCTTGATGATCGGCGGCGACCAAGAGGCCGTGAAGCGTCTCGACCCGGTATTCAAGACGTTGGCGCCCGGGCGCGGCGACATCGAGCGCACGCCCGGCCGCGACCAGCGTGTGGGTCCGGCGGAAGAAGGATATCTTCACTGCGGGCCAGCCGGCGCCGGCCACTTCGTCAAGATGGTCCACAATGGCATCGAGTACGGGATGATGCAGGCGTACGCCGAGGGCTTCGACCTCCTGAAAAGCGTGGAGCGCTACGACCTCGAGCTGGCGGATGTGGCCGAGGTCTGGCGGCGCGGCAGCGTCATCACCTCCTGGCTGCTGGACCTGACGGCGACGGCACTGCTGGAGGATCCGGCGCTCGAGCGCTACAGCGGCTTCGTGCAGGACTCCGGCGAAGGCCGCTGGACGGTGCTCACCGCGGTGGAGGAAGCGGTCCCCGCCGACGTGCTTTCCGCGGCGCTCTATGCGCGATTCCGCTCGCGTCAGGAGCACACGTTTGCCGAGAAGGTCCTCTCGGCGATGCGCCACAAGTTCGGAGGACACACCGAGCCGCCTAAGGCCGACTAGCGGCGGAACGTCCTATGATGTGGAACGTCCTATGATGATGAGTCAGGAGAGCGAGATCGCCTGGAAGGCCACAGGCCCCTGCGCGATGGTGATTTTTGGCGCCGGCGGCGATCTGACGCGGCGTAAGTTGATCCCGGCGCTCTACAACCTGAAGAAGAGCAACCTGCTGTCGGAGAACTTCGCCATCGTCGGGTTCGCCCGCGAGATGAACGATCAGGCTTTCCGCGAGCGCATGCGGCGCGAGGTCAGAGAGCACCTCGCCGGCGAGTTCGACTCGGCCGTCTGGGAGTGGGTGGAAAAGCGACTCTACGGCAGCCCGGGCAACTTCAACGATCCTGAGGCCTACGCGCGCCTGAAAGACGCGCTTGCCGGGGTGGACGAGCAGCATAACACGGGCGGCAACTACCTCTACTACCTGGCAGCGCCGCCCAGCTTCTTCTCGGAGATCCCGCGTCAGCTTCACCAGGTGGGGCTGGCGCGCCAGCAGGACAGTCACTGGCGGCGGGTGGTGGTCGAGAAACCGTTCGGCAGAGACCTGGACTCGGCGCGGGCGCTCAACCGCGAGCTGCAGGAGGTGGTAAGCGAGCAGCAGATCTATCGCATCGACCATTACCTCGGAAAAGAGACCGTACAGAACATCCTGGTCTTTCGCTTCGCCAACGCGATCTTCGAGCCGATCTGGAATCGCAGGTACATCGACAATGTCCAGATCACCGTGGCGGAGCAGGAAGGTGTCGGCACGCGTGGGGGCTACTACGAAGAGGCCGGCGCGCTTCGTGACATGGTGCCCAACCACCTTTTCCAGCTGCTCGCCCTAATCGCCATGGAACCACCGATCTCTTTCGAGGCCGAGGCGGTGCGCAACGAGAAGGGGAAGATCTTCCGGGCCGTCAAGCCGATCGAGCCCGACGAAGTGCTGCAGGTGGCCGTGCGCGGACAGTATGGGCCGGGCGTCATGCCCGACGGCGCAGAGGTCCCCGGGTATCGCTCGGAGCCGAAGGTGCCACCCGAGGCGAAGACCGAGACCTACGCCGCACTCAAATTGATGATCGACAACTGGCGCTGGGCCGACATCCCGTTCTACCTGCGCACCGGCAAGCGCTTGCCGGCTCGCTATACCGAGATCGCCATCCAGTTCAAGCGCGCGCCCTTCATCATGTTTCGCAAGACGCCGGTGGAGCATCTGGAACCGAACCATCTGGTGCTGAGGATTCAGCCCAACGAGGGGATCGCCCTCTCGTTTAGCGCCAAGATACCGGGCCCGGTGGTTCGGATCGGCGGCGTCGACATGGACTTTTGCAACGAGGACTACTTTGACAGCACCGCCGCCACCGGCTACGAGACACTGCTCTACGACTGCATGAACGGCGACGCCAGCCTGTTCCAGCGCGGCGACAACGCCGAGGCGGCGTGGAGCGTGGTCACCCCCATCCTCGACGTCTGGAGCGCTCTGCCGCCCCGCGACTTCCCGGACTACGCGGCGGGCACATGGGGCCCGGAGGAGGCGGACGAGTTGCTGCAGCGCGACGGACGGCGCTGGAGGAATCCCAAGTGAGGGTCCTGGCCGGCGACATCGGCGGCACCAACGCGCGGCTGGCCATCTACGACGTCGAGGACGAGCGCTACGAGCTGGAGAGCTCGGAGACCTACCCCAGTCAGCGCTTCGATTCCCTGGCTGCGATCGTTAGAGCCTTCGTCAGCGACCGGGAGACGGAAGTGCAGCGCGCCTGCTTCGGGGTGCCGGGGCCGGTGAAGGGGGGACGAGCCCAAACCACCAACCTGCCGTGGCTGGTCAGAGCGGCCGAGCTGGCCGCCAGCGTCGGTGTCGATCAGGTGGCGGTGATCAACGACCTGGAGGCGCAAGCCCACGGCATCGTCACGTTGGCGTCGGACGATCTCGTCACGCTGAACGCGGGCGATCCCCGGGCGCTGGGGAACCGCGCGCTGATCGCCGCGGG
>JABAOH010057132.1_pt7 | contig 41461 bp, 44 predicted proteins | sample 7062181 | NCBI WGS metagenome assembly JABAOH01 (sample SAMN14538630, study PRJNA623070) | marine sediment metagenome | biome: marine biome [ENVO:00000428]; feature: marine pelagic biome [ENVO:01000023]; material: deep marine sediment [ENVO:00002113]; isolation source: pool of 5 deep marine... | reverse complement strand
GAGCACGGTCACCACTGCGAGGATTCGTGGCCATCGTCTCATGGTCTCTTCCCTCCTTCTTGGTCTGTGTTTGCCGATTGCGGCACCGTCATGGCTCGGAACGATCGAGAGTGGTCACGGGGCTGCTCGCCCGTACCGGGGCTGCGGTCGAGTGAGCCAAGGCCGCTTCGACATCCGGGCCTCGCCTTTGCATCCAGCGGTACCAGATGTCCGACACCGCTCCCACGATCCCCCGGCGAGCGAACAGCACGACAACTACGAAGATCACCCCCATCAGCGTCGGCCAGCGCTCGATGCGGAGGCTCACCACGTTCTGGATGAACACGATGATGAACGAGCCGATCATCGGCCCCACCAGCGTGCCGATTCCTCCCAAGATCGCCGCCAGCACGGGGATTGCCGAGGCGGCCAGGGTGGCGGAGGAGGGGCTGATGAACTCGTTGAGGTATACGAGGAGGATGCCGGCGATGGTGGCGAAGAAGCCGGCCACCATGAACACGTAGAACTTCTGCAGCGAGCTGTTGTAGCCGAGCATCCGCATCCGGCTCTCGCTCTCCCGCAGACCCTTGAGCGACACGCCAAACGGAGAGCGGACCACCAGGATCAGCAGGAGCCAGCACAGCACGACCACCAGCAGGCTGAAGTAGTAGTACTTCCAGTACGGAGCGATCACTTGCGGTCGCTCGATGCCGGTGAGACCGTTTTCCGCCCCCGTGATCTTGAATAGGCGGATCGACAAGCCCCACACGATCATCCCCTGCGCGAGGGTGATCATGATGAAGTACACGCCGTCGGAGCGCATAGCCATCACGCCGAAGACGACCGCCGCCCCCAGCCCCACTGCCAGCCCGACCGCGAGCTGAGCCCCATAGCCCGCACCCACCTTGGACGCCATGTAGCCGACGCCGTAGGCGGCCGCCGCCGAGATTCCTGCTTGGCCGAGCGTGACCAGACCCGCGTAACCGGCGAGCAAGTCGATGCTCATGGCGAAGAGGCCGGCGATGAGCGACAGTGTCAGCAAACCCACGGTGAACGAGCTGAACACATAGGGGGCAACGATGGCGGCCACCACGCCCACGGCGACCAGCGCCAGCTTGGCCCAACCCGTCATCGAGATCCGGCTCAGCATCACACCTTTCCCAACAGGCCCTTGGGTCTGATGACCAGGATCAAAGCCATCGGAGCGAACAAGGTGAAGAAGGACAGTTCGGGCACCAGCGCCTTGGCGAAGGCGTCGATGAGCCCGACCAACGCAGCGCCGATGAGGGCGCCTCCCAAGCTACCGAGACCCCCGATGATCACCACCGCCAGCGCGAAGAGCAGGATCTCGAAGTCCTGGCCGGGCAGAAGCGTGATGAAGGCGCCGCCGATCACCCCGGCAAACCCGGCGAGGAAGGCGCCGAAGACGAAGGCGCCGGTGAAGACCAGCTTGATGTTGATGCCGAGCGCCGCCACAGTCTCCCGGTCGTCGACACCCGCCCGCACCATGGCTCCCACCCGGGTCCTGCGCTCGATGAAGAAGAGGATGGCCGCCACCACAGCGGCACACCCGACGACGAACAGGCGGTACTTCGGATAGACGAAACCGCCGATCGACATCGCCCCATTCAGGAAGCCGGGTTGGGGGATCGGTGTGGGGTCGCCTCCCCAGATCGCCAGCGCCATGTCCCCGAGAATGAAGGTGAGACCGATCGTGAGGAGTACCTCCGGCTTCTCCAGGCCCCGGATCGGCAGCAGCAGCACCCGTTCGGTTACGAGCCCGAGCAGCGTGATCCCCAGCGCCGCCACCAGCAGCGCCAACCAGAAGTTCCCCGTGGCGCGGATGATGGTGACCCCGATATAGCCACCGACCAGGTAGAAGCCACCGTGGGCCAGGTTGCTGATCCGCATCAGCCCGAAGATCAGGGTGAAGCCACTGGCGAGGAAGAACAGCACCGCCCCGAAGCTGAGCCCGTTGAGCGCCTGAGTCCAGAACGACGTCAGGCTCATCTTGGTGAGGATCCAGGCCACCAGAAGTGCCAGCACGGCTACCACGATCGCCGTGGTGCGTAGCCGCCGTATCGCCCGAGCGCGCCGCAGCTCCACATCGCTCGGATGCTGGGAAGGTGCGGTCATGGGCTCGGCCACGGGGCTCCCCCGCTCTTCAGATCGTGCACGATATACAAGCAGTGACCCCTCCGCCGCGAAAACGGGGTGGGAACCTCAGATCTCGATCTCGCAGGCCTGCTCGGCGTCGCCGAGTCCGAACATCTCTACCAGCTTGCCGAATCCGTCCGCCAGCGCCATGAAGGTTCCCAGCTCGATGATCTCCTCGTCACTGAAGTGCTCCCGCCACCGCGCGAGGTGAGCGTTGCTGATTCCCTGGTAGTCCTCCGTGAAGATGGTGGCCATCTCCAGCGCAGCACGCTCTCGCCCGGTGAAGATGGGGTCGGTGATGTCCCAGGTGGCCTCGATCTTGTCCTCGATGCCCAACTCCGCCGCCCGGGCGGAGCGCACCGTGCTTCAGTAGCCACAGTTGCGCGTCCTCGCCATGCGGACCCGCATCAGCTCCTTGAGACCATGCTCGACGAGGCTCGAGTCGTAGAAGCTGCGGTTCCAGGCGTCGTAGAAGGTCTTCATCGAGTCTGGATCCCGCGCCATGATCCGCAGCAAGGTGGAGTTGGGAGCACCCCGCTCCTCGGCGATAGCAAACTGGGCCCGTACCTCCTGCGCCACCGTGGATTCATCCACCGACTCGATGCGTTGCACCATCTCCAGCCTCCTCTCGCCGGGTCACGCTAATACCCGCCGGGCGCTCATACCGCCTCAGTCGAGGTCGGTGAGCAGCGACCTGATGTCGGGAGGACGCCACCACCTGTCGAGGCCCAGATCCTCCGCTATCAGCCCGGCGGCGTTGTAGCCGGGCTGACCGGTGAAGCTCCCCCCGGGGTGTTGCGACGCTCCACACAGGTAGAGCCCTTCCACCGGGGTCTGGTAGCCGGGCATGGCGGGGGTGGGACGCCGATACCCCCAGTTGCTGGGATGAAAGCTGCCGTGGTGCCGGTCACCGCCCCGCATGGAGACGATCCTGGCTTCGGTGTCGTCGGGAGAATGAGTGGTGACGGCCAGGGTCGCCTGCTCGATGTTGGGGGCGTAGCGCCGGTAGGTGCCGAGGATCGCGTCGACCCGCTCTTGGGTAGCGGCCGCGTTCCACCGGCCCCGGTTGACGGGGCCGGGCACGAAGTGCCACCCGAAGCTGGTGTGGGCACCATCGGGCGCCTGCGACGAGTCGTGCAGGGTGGGGACGGACGCATGGATGGGGCCCTGCGGAGTGTGGCGCTCCGCCCGCACCGCCTCCATGTGGGCCACGAGATCGTCGGACGACTCGTAGCCGAGCGCCAGATTGAGGGCGCGGGGCAGGTCGGGGTTGTACCCCTCGGCGGTGAAGCGGGGGCGCTCCGCCAGCGCCCAGTGCACGCCGAAGAGCGCCTCCTCCAACCACCGGTACGCGGCCAGATCGTCGCGCAGACCGGGGTCGAGCTGGTCACCGCCCACCAGCTCCAGCATGGTGATGGGCGCCGGCGCGCCGCTGACGACGAAGCGGGCCGGCCCCACATGCCGGCCGTCGGTCAGGGTGACGCCCATGGCCCGGCCGCCTTGAACGTCGATCCTTGCCACCCGGGCATCGGTGAGGATGATTCCTCCTGCCGCCATCAGCGACGCGGTGATTGCCTCCGCCGCCTCATAGGTGCCGCCGGCGATCAGCCGACCGTCGTGCGAGTTGGACAGCGCCAGGGCGACGACCGCACCGATGCCGGCCTCGTCGAGGTTGGGGAGGTAGCCGCGCACCGACACGTTGAAGAGAACCAGGCTGCGCAGCGCCTCGTGCTCGAAGGCATCCCGCACGATCTCCAGTGGGGAGCGGCGCTCCAGCTCCAGATAGCGCTTGCCGAGACGGCTCGCACCCAACAGGCTCTCCAGCTCGTCGGGCGGCAGCGGCGGCGAGAACCGCAGCGGCGCGTCGACGCGTCGGGTGAGCTCGGAGAACTCGGCGTAGGCGGCCCGGTAGGCTGCCGCGTCGCGCCGGGACAGCTTCTCGATCGCGGCGACGGAGCGGTCCACGTCCCGGTAGGTGACCAGTGCCCGCTCGCCACCATCGAAGGGAACCCCGTTCTGTACGTCGGGCCAGATGGACCGCACCCCGTGCCGGTCGAGCTCGAGATCGTTCCAGATCGTGTAGTCGGGAGTCCACCGCACGAAGAAGGCGTGCAGGTTGTGCTTGAACGAAGGAAGCGTCACCTCATCGGTGGTGGTTCCGCCACCCAGACTCGGAGCCGCCTCGAGGACCAGCACGCGCTTGCCCGCCTTCGCCAGGTAGGCGGCGCACACCAGGGCGTTGTGCCCACCGCCGACGAAGATGCCGTCTACCTCGTCGGGTAGGTCCGCGCTCGCGATCAGCCGCCCTCCCGTCGCCAGTCCAAGGCACCGCGGCCGATGAGACTCCCCTCCCGGAGACGGGCATGGATGTCGAGGACCCGATCGGGCCCGGTCACGGCCCCGATGATCGGTTCCACCGCACCCGAGGTCACCAGCCCGGCGGCGGCGGCGACCTGGTCCCGATGGCTGTACCTCGACCCGAGGAGCGAGAGCTCCCGAAACACGAGTGCCCGCGACTCGAAGGTAGCCGGGCGGTCCGGAAAGGTGGTGAGGGCCACGTAGCGGCCTCCCATGGCGAGGCCGTCGATGCCCCACCTCGTGGACGCTACCGATCCCAGCAGGTCCACCACCACCGTGGGACCACCTTCGGAGAACACCCGGGCTGCATCCACCGCGGCGAAATCGGCGGAATCCACCGCGATCGCACCCAGCCGTTCGATGGCGGCCAGCTTCTCCTCTCCCACGTCGAAACCGGCGACGGAGGCACCGTGGTGGCGGGCCACCTGAACCATGTGAATGCCCACGCCACCCCCCGCCCCGATGACCACGACGCGATCCCCGGCCCCGATCTCAGCTCGGCCGACGACATGCACCGGGGTGGCGACGGCGTCGGGGACCACGGTGGCGGCAACCGGGTCGAGCTCGTCGTCGACCGGAATCGCGTTTCTCGCCGGCAGCACGGTGTACCGCGCGTAGCCGCCGTCGCGGTGCACCCCCACCCACCCGGCGAGGTTCTCGCAGCGGGGGTCGGTGCCGCGCGCACACGCAGCACACTCTCCGCACACCAGGTAGAAGTAGGCGACTACGCGGCGGCCCTCCAGACTCTGGTCCGCCTCCGGACCCACCTCGACGACCCGGCCGGCGAGCTCGTGACCCGGCACCCGCGGCAGCAGCGCCGGATCGTTGGCGAGGTTGCCGTTGATGCAGTTGAGGACGGTGAGACCGACCCCGCACGCCTCCACCTCAACGAGTACCTCGCCTGCCTCCGGAGCCGGCACCGGCATGTCCTCCCACACCGGATCGTCGCCCCAGGTATGAACCCGATATCCCTGCATCGTCGCAGTCACCGTGCCGGGGAGGCTAGATGGAGTGCCGCCCCCCGCGCCACACGATCCGCCGCTCCCGCCGGTCGGACCAGACACCCAGCGGCTGAGGTCGCGATCGCGGCCGGGGTGTCGCAGCTGGGTGCGCCGGCGGGAGAATATGATGCGGGCCGGCCGGGCCGGATTTCAGGGCGACGCGGGAGAAGCACGATGAGCGGGTATGCCAAGGGTCCCTTCGCCGTCGACTGGGAGGACCGCTACGACTTCGCCGAGCTGCGGAGGCAGCGGGTCGCCAAGGCCAAGGAGGCGCTGCGGGCGTCCGACACCGATGCTCTCCTGGTATGGAAAGACGAGAACGTTCGCTACCTCACCGCCCTCCGCGCCCAGCTCATCGCCGGCAAGACCACCTCTTTGAACGGGGCACTCCTCACCGGTGAGGACGACCCGGTGCTGCTCGGTTCGGGAGGCGAGATCGACAAGGCCCGGTTCGGCATGTCCTGGATCGGCGAGGCTCACGCCGTCCCCATCATGGAGCAACGCGAGCTCGTGGACGGATTCGTCCGGGACATCCTCACCCCGATCCTGGACGAGCGAGGGTTGCTGGCGTCCCGGCTCGGCGTCGACCAGGCCAACATCTCGTTCATCGAATCCATACGGCAGCACCTTCCCGACGTCGAGCTGGTCGACGGGGACACCGTCATGCAACAGGCCCGCTGGATCAAGACCGACCTCGAGATCGCCGTGATCGAGGAAGCGTGCGCCATCGGCGACGCCGTCACCCAGCGTGCCCTCGACGAGACCCGGGCCGGGCGGCGGGAGCTGGAGGTGGCCGGCGACGCCATGCAGACCCTCTTCTATCTCGGCGGCGAGATGGCCCACGTGATCACCCCGTTCGTGGCGTCCGGCGAGCACATGTCGCCCCCCCATCGCCTCGCCACCGACAAGCTCATCCGCAACCAGGACTTGTGCTTCATCGACATCGGCGCGATGTGGAACGGCTACTTCGCCGACATCGGCCGCACCACCATCGTGGGGCGGCCCTCCCAGGAGCAGAAGACGATCTACACCGCGGTCTATCAGGGGCTCCTCGCGGGCTTGGAGAAGATGCGGCCCGGTTTCACCAACGCCGACTGCGCCGACGCCATCATCGCCAAGATCGGCGACTACGACCTCCAAGACCACCTCTTCAGCCTCTTCATCGGGCACGGCATCGGGATGGGCGCCAACGAGCCGCCCTACATCGGCGAGACCCTCCCCGGCGCGACGACCTATGAGTTCCAGCCCAACATGGTGTTCGCCGTAGAGCCGCTGGTGTGGGTGCCCGACGTGCGCGGTGGGGGTGGTGTCCGCATCGAGGACATGGTCCTCGTCACCGAAGACGCGCCGCGAGTGCTGAGCCGGGTGGAATACGAAGAGCGGTTGATGCTGTAGAAGGAGGCCACTCATGCTCGTCGTCGCCGGGACCATCACCTTCGACCCCGCTCACCAAGAGCAGATGGTGGAGGCGGCCAACCGGGTGACTGCGGTCACCCGCGCCGAGGAAGGCTGCATCAGCTACGAGTTCTTCGCCGACCTCAACCAGCCGGGGCGGTTCCACCTGTTCGAGGAATGGGAGGAGGAAGAGCATCTGCTCGCCCACTTCGAGGCGCCCCATCTGGCCGAGTTCTTCGAGGTGATGCAGGCCTACGGCCTGGCTTCGCGGGACATCACCCGCTACTACGTCTCCAGCCACGGGCCCAACCGGCCCCAGTGAGCCTGCGCCTCACAGTCCAAACACCCGAGCGGCGTTTCCCCCCTTGAGCCTGGCCCGCTCTGCGTCGCTGAGTCCCTCCACCGCATCCACCAGGCCCAACGGGTCGGTCTCGCCCATGTCGAAGGGGAAGTCGGTGCCCACCATCACCCGGTCGGAACCGACTACGTCGAGGAGATGCCGCAGGTAGAGCGGCTGGAAGACCATGGTGTCGTAGTAGAGGCGCTGCACGTAGTAGCTCGGTGGATGGTCGGGGATGTGCTCACGGGTCTCCGGGCGCACCTTCCAGGTGTGGTCGGCGCGGGCCGCGTAGAACGGCAGGTAGCCGCCACCGTGGAGAAGCAGCAGCTTGATACCGGGGTGCTCCTCGAAGAGCCCGGAGAAGATCATCCGCGACGCCGCCACCATGGTCTCCAAGGGGTTGCCAACGCAGTTGACGAGGAAGTAGTCGCCCAGCCGGTGCCCCTCCGGATACCCGCTGGGATGCAGGATCACCACCAAACCCTTCTCCTCGACCGCCGCCCAGAAGGGACGGAAGCGAGGCTCGTCGAGGTTGTGGCCGTGGATGGTGCCGCCGATCTGAACACCCTTGAAGCCCAGGCCGGCCACCCGCTCCAGCTCCTCGATGGCGAGATCCACGTCCTGTAGGGGCACGGTGGCCCCCAAGCCGACGAACCGATCCGGGTAGTCGGCCACCGCTTGTGCGAGCTTGTCGTTCTGCATGCGGGAGACCTCGGCGCCCACCTTTCCCGGAGTCCAGTAGAAGTACTCGGACACGAATGTCGCCAGACCCTGGAGGTCGATCCCCATCCGATCCATGTGCTCCAGACGTGCCTCCGGCTTTGTGAGCGCGGCGACGATGGTGGGGAACATCACCGCGTTCTGGTCCTTCGAGTCCTGACTCATGAAGTAGTCATAGGGCTCGTATTCGGGACGGGCATGGGGGGCCGCCAGCTCCCGCGTCTCGGGGGTGGCGAGGTGGCAGTGGACGTCGACGGTCTTGGGCACGGCTCCCTCCTTCCCACCGCCGGGGCGGCGCGCCGGGCTCGGCAATATATCGTATGCAACCGATGGAAGGCGATCGCAGCGCACCCGGCCGGGACCCGCTCTGGGTCAGGGAGGGATCGGGACCTCCCATTCTCACCCGGGCCGCCGCCTACCCCCTGCTGGGGCTGCTGGTGCTGGCGCTGGGGGTCAACTGGCCTCTGCTCGCTACCGGGTTGCGCGACATATCGCCGGTGTGGATGACGGCGTTCCGGCTGGCCGGCGGCGCACTGGTGGTGCTGGCGGTGACTGCCGCCTCCGGGCGGCTCCGCCTTCCTCCCCGGCACGATTGGCCGGTCGTGTGGTCGGTGGCGGTCTTCCGCCTCGCAGTGCTCTTCCTGCTGGTGTTCACCGCCCTCCGCATCGTTCCACCGGGTCGTTCCTCCGTGCTGGTGTGGACCGCCGGCCTGTGGACGGTGCCCATAGCGGCGGTCTTCCTGGGCGAGCGAATGAACGCGCGCCGCTGGGCGGGTCTGACGCTGGGCATCGGAGGGATCGCAGTGCTGTTCGAGCCGTGGGGATTCGTGTGGTCGGACCTGCGGGTTCTCGGGGGCCACGCCCTGCTACTGGCGGCGGCGGTCACCAACGCGGCGGTGTCGGTGCACATACGCCGCCATCCCTGGGTCACCAGCCCGCTGCGGGCCATGCCGTGGCAGCTGCTCATCGCCACGCTTCCGGTGCTGGCGGCGGCGCTGGCGGTGGAGGGCATTCCCCGGATCGACTGGACTCCGGCGTTGGTGGGGATCGTGGCCTATCAGGGGACGCTGGCGACTTCTTTCGGCATGTGGGCGCAGATGACCGTGCTCCGCAGCCTTCCGGCGGTGTCCACCAATCTGTCGCTCATGATGGTGCCGGCCGTCGGGCTGGCGTCGTCGGCACTCCTGGTCGATGAGCGGATCACCCCGGCCGTCACCGCCGGGTTGGTGCTGGTGGTCGCCGGGGTGGGCCTCAATCTCCTCGCCGACACAACTCACTGATCTGCCCGACGCGCGCCGGGGAAGATCGTATACAGTCGGCGGGGCACATCGGGGAGGCGACGGTCGAGCCGTACGTGATTCGCACCGCCGGGCAGGCTGCGGAGGAGCTCATTCGGGAGAGGATCATCTCCGGGGAGCTGCCCCCCGGCGCCGCGCTCAACCAGGAGGAGCTAGCCCGGGAGTTCGGAATGAGCCGCATCCCCATCCGCGATGCACTCCGCTCCCTGGCGAGCGAAGGCCTGGTACAGCTCCGGGCCCACGCCACCGCTTCGGTGACACCGCTCTCCATCGCCGATCTCCAAGAGCTGTACGAGATACGGATCGCCCTCGAGCCGATGCTGAGCCGGCTGGCTCTCCCCGAGCTGACGCTCGATCACTTCGCGGCTATGGCCGCATCCCTGGCCGAGATGAAAGGGGCCGACGACACTGCAGTTTGGCTCCGGGCCAACAACAGCTTCCACCAGCAGATGTATGCCGCCGCCGGGCGACCCCGGTCGGAGGAGATCATCCGCCGGGCTCGCCAGCAGACCGCTCGCTATACCCGCATCTACTACGAGCTCGACTTCCAAGTCGCCGACCTCGAACACGAGATGATCCTGGCCGCGGCGCGCCACGGGCAGGCAGACCGCCTGGCGGCGCTGGTGACGGCCCACCTCTCGGCGGGCTACGAGACCATGCTGCGTTACCTCGACGACGAGTTGCCCGAAGCAACGGGAGACCGGCCATTGGCCCGGTCCATCGGCAAGGAAGGGAGAGAGGCATGAAGAGACGATGGCCCTTAGCGCTGGGCTTGGTGGTGGTGCTCATCTTCGCCGCCTGCGGCGGAGACGCCGGGGACGACGACGAGCCGGCTTCCGGTCCGCGCAACATCATCCGGTTCACCTTCGCCCCCGACCCGGTGTGGGACTACATCAACGACACGGGCATCAAGGAGGAGATGGAGCAAGAGTCGGGCATCCGGATCCTCGCCCAGGTCACCTGGGACGAGTTCGGCATCTATGCCGGTGGGTTCGCCGACATCGTCTCCGTGGGTGACTTCGAAGTACCCACCCTGGACAAGGAGACCGAGCAGGAATCGGTCATCTTCGGCAAGTACAACATCGATCGCTCGGTCATCGCAGTGCCGGCGTCGGACACGACCAGCCAGACCCTCGAGGACCTCGAGGGCGGCACGATCGCGGTGTGGGACTCGGTGTCGTCCACGCTGATCTGGGGCGTGCTGGCCAAGCAGCTCCACGACCTCGACTTCCGCACCGGCGGAGGGGACTTCGAGCTGGTCCAGGTCGACATCACCAACACCGGCCCGACCGCCGCCGCCGAAGACGTCGACGGAGCAATCGTCCTGCCGGACTTCTCGGTCAACGAGCTGCTCACCGACCAGATCCGGGTGCTCTACGACGGCCGCACCTCCGCCGAGCTGTATGCGCAGGAGGTCGTCGGCGATCCCGACTACGAGGGCCCGATGATCAACGTCTTCCTGGCGCGGAAGGACTGGTACGACGAGCACCAGGAAGAGGTCAAGTTCTTCCTCGAGGTGTGGGAACGGGGTATCCAGGAGTGGCAGGCCAACAAGGCCGACATCATCGCCTCCTACCCGCAGCACTTCGCGGTGGAGACCGACGAGCAGATCCAGTTCATGCAGGACTGGCTCAGCGTGCACGACTGGTTCGTGAAGACCGTGTACCTGGACGACACCTGGATCAACGCCAGCTTGCCGCTCTTCGACACGATGCGCGACAACGGCTTCATGGGCCAAGACGAGTCGGACCCGATCTTCGACACCCCGCAGGACTCCTAGGAGAACATGACGCAAGCCGTCGCTGAGGAGAGCCTGGAGGTACAGGCCCTCGGTACCGCCGCCGGCGCCCGCCGGCGGCGGTACCTGGCCGTGGCGGTCGGTTGGCTCGGCTTCTTCGCCGTCTGGTACGCCAGCGCGAGGATCGTCGGCGCCGAGGTCAGGCTGCCCTCCCCCGCCCGGGTGGGGAGGGAGATGGGGGAGATCCTGACCGGCCGCACCATATCCCTATCCTTCATCCCTCCCTCCATATCGCTCGAGCCAGTCGGCGGCGCCGTCTTCTGGGAGAACTTCTGGGCGAGCATCCTGCGGGTCTTCGCCGGGTTCGGTACCGGGGTGCTCATCGGAACGCCGCTGGGGTTCGTGATGGGGCGGAGCACGTACTGGAAGAACTTCCTCCAGTCGCCGGTGGTGGTGGCCGGCTCGATCCCCGGGCTCACCTACGCGGTGATGGCCTTCGTCGTGTTCGGGATCTCGTTCTGGGGCCCGGTATGGGCGGTCGGCCTGATCTCGATGCCGTACGTGGCTCTCAATGTCGCCGAAGGGGTGGCCGGTGTCGACCGCGGGCTGGTCAACATGAGCCGGGCATACGGTCGATCGGGCGGGCAGGTCTTCCGCCACGTGCTGGTGCCCACGGTTACGCCTTTCATCTTCGCCGGCGTCCGCCTGTCCTTCTCCCTGGCCTGGAAGGTGGGACAGCTCACCGAGGTCTTCGGCGCGTCGCGGGGTATCGGCTTCCAGATCCGGCGCAACTTTCAGCTCTTCAACATGCCGGCGGTGCTCGCTTGGGTGCTGCTCTTCATCGCCTTCATGCTGGTGCTCGAGCGGCTCATCCTGGTACGGCTGGAGCGGAGACTGTTCCGCTGGCGGCAGTGGGAGCGCGAGGAATGACCGCCCGCAGCCTCCTAGAGCGCACCCCCCGCCTCATGCGGGTGCAGCGATCTCTCCTCTCACCGCGCGGAGCCCGCTGGACCGCGGCGATCACCTTCCTCCTTCTGTGGCAGCTGTTGACGGTGATCGCCACCCGGGTGCCGACCCCGTGGGACGTCGTCCGCTTCCTCTACACGGAGACGACCGGCGGATCGCACGGCGGCATCGTCACCGGCGAGTTCTGGGGGCACTTCGGCAACACGCTGGCGCGTTTCTCGTTGGGACTGGCGATCGGGTTCACCAGCGGCCTTCTCGTCGGCGTGCTCATCGGCAGCTCGGTGATCGCGCGGGCGCTCATCAACGACACCGTGCTCGTGCTGCTGGCGTTGCCCGCCTTCGTGTGGGCCTTCCTGACCACCATGTGGTTCGGGATCGATCCGAAGGCGCCGGTGCTGACCGTTGCCTTCACGGCGTTCCCCTTCGTCGTGGTGAACGTCACCCAGGGGGTGCGCTCCATCACCCCGGACCTCAGGAACATGTCGGCGGCCTTCAGCGTCTCCCGCTGGAAACGCTTCCGGCACCTCACGGTGGCCGCGGTCGCCGGGTACATCTTCGCCGGGCTCCGCTTCGCCATCATCGTGGGCTGGAACGGCGTGCTGCTGTCCGAGTGGTTCAGCGGACAGAACGGCGTCGGCTTCCGTACCCGCTACTGGTTCGACGCCAACCGGTACCGCGGCTTCCTCGGCTGGGTGATTGCGTTCATCGTGTTCATCGTGGCGCTGGACCGGCTGGTGCTGAACCGGCTCCAGGAGCGCGCCTTCCGCTGGCGGGCCCCGGGCGCCGAGCTCCCTCAAGAGGACATCGCCGCGTTAGAGGTTGGAGGCTGAACGATGGCAACCATCGAGATCGACGGGCTCGTGAAGGTGTTCCCGCCGCCCACTCGGGGAGGCGACCCGGTGCGGGCGATCAGCGGGATCTCCTTCGAGGTATCCGGCAACGTGTTCGTGTCGATCGTGGGCCCGTCCGGATGCGGCAAGAGCACGCTGCTCAACATCCTGTCCCGGGTGGAAACCCCCACTCGCGGCAAGGTGGCGGTGACCGAAGGGGACCGCGAGGCGCGGCTGGGATACGTGTTCCAGGACGCCCGGCTGTTGCCGTGGCGCACGGTGATGGACAACATGCTCTACGTGCGCGACGACGATGCCGCCACCGGCCGTCAGGCGGCGGCCAAGTACCTGGAGATGGTCGGTTTGGNNGTCGGCATCGCCCGGGCGTTCTCGGTGGAACCCGACCTCCTGCTCATGGACGAGCCGTTCAGCCACCTCGACGCCATCACCGCCCGCTCATTGCGTGACCACCTTCAAGACATCTGGAGCGCCACGCGCAAGACGGTGCTGTTCGTTACCCACGACGTCATGGAGGCGGTGCAGCTGTCCGACCGCATCATCATCCTCGCGCCGGGAGGCGTGGTCTTCGACGACTTCTCCATCGAGCTCCCCTATCCCCGACGGGCGTCGGATCCCCAGGTCGCCACGCTCCAGGCCGAGATCTTGGGACGGTTCGAGGAGATGCACCTGGAAGGCTGACGGGCGAGAACGGTCAGGCGGCGCCCCCGTCGCTGCTGTCCTCGTCGCCGAGGCTGGGCTCGAGGGCGCCGATCGAGACGGTGAGATGTCGCAGGATCGCCTCCACGGCGGCTTCGGTGTCGCGCCGTTCCAGGGCTTCGAGGATGGCGGCATGGTCGCGGTTGGCCTCCTCGCGCAGGCCGGGGGCGAGCTGCAGCGACGCCCCGATGTACATCACCGAAGCATCCTGCAGGCTGCGGATGATGGCGGCGAGCCGCGGTGAGGCCGCGGCCTCGTAGATCGCCAGATGAAAGGTGCGGTTGAAATCCACCCAGGCTGCCGAGTGGGGCTCGTCCAGCATGCGCTGGTGGAGCTTGCGGAGTCGGGCGAGCAGCCCCTCGCTGATATTGGGTACGACCTGACGCATCGCCACCGGCTCCAGCAACCGCCGGATCTGGTAGATCTCATACAGCTCTGCGGCGCTCAGCTCCGGTACCACGGCCCCGCGGTGCGGGTCGAACCGCACCAGTCCCTCCGCCGCGAGGTCGCGCAGCGCCTCCCGCACCGGGGTGGTGCTCACCTCGAGGCTCGCGGCCAGCTCGGCCTGCACCAGGCGGGTGCCGCCGCTGAGCTCTCCGTTGAGGATCGCTCGCCGCAGCACGTCGCGTACGAATTCGTGAGCCGTCTGCCGGGGCGAGCCAACGTCCGTCTTCAGGTTCACCATGGGCGCCTCTCGATGTTATCGGCGGGTGTCGTCCTCGCTCGCGCTCGCCGCCGGGCTCCAGGCCCACCAGCGGTGCCCGCGGCGCGCCAGCTCGAGGGGCATGGAGAAGGTGTCGGACAGCGTGCGAGAGGTGAGCACCTCGTCGAGCGGGCCCGACGCCACCACCCGGCCTGCGGCGAGCATGAGGATGTGCCCGAACCCGGGGGGGATCTCCTCGACGTGATGGGTGACGAGCACCGCGGGCGGCGAGGACGGATCGGCGGCCAGGAAGGCCAGCGACTCGATGAGACGCTCCCGCGCGCCCAGGTCCAGCCCTGATCCCGGTTCGTCGAGTAGCAGCAGCTCCGGTCCCACCATCAAGCAACGGGCGATGAGGACCCGCTTCCTCTCCCCCTCGGAGAGAGTGCCGAACTCGCGTTCGGCGAGCTCCTCGGCGTGGAGAGAGCGCAGACAAGCACGGGCCCGCTCCCAGTCCGCCTCCTCGTACGCGTGCCATCTGGTACCCACGAAACTGGCGTGCAACCCGGTGATGACGATGTCGAGGGCCGGAAACGAGGGCCGCATCAGCGCAGTAGGTGCCGGGCCCACATAGCCGATCCTGGGCCGGATGGTGCGAACGTCAACCTTGCCCACCTTGGCGCCGAGCACGGACACGCGTCCCCGGGTGGGATACAGGTAGGTGGAGACCACCTCCATCAGGGTGGTCTTGCCGGAGCCGTTGGCCCCGAAGAGAACCCATCGCTGACCGGGCTCGATCACCCAATCGATATCGGACAGCACCTGCTTGCCGTCGAGCACGACGGTGACACGCTCCAGGGAGACCACGGGTTCGGGCTGGGTCGGTGAGGTCATGGTGGAGGCGATTGGGCGACGACGGGGGACTTCGGAGGGCCCCTGCATCCTATAACATCCGCCTCCCGCCCGGAGGAGCAGCGTGAAGGCAGTGCAGGTCACCGCACCCTCCCAGGTCGCCGTGACCGAGGTGCCGGAGCCCGCCGGTGGCGGGCTGGTCCTGGTTCGCTCGCATTTGGTGGGGGTGTGCGGAACCGACGTCAAGGTCTTCACCGGCGCCATCCCAGTGGAGTACCCGCGGATCATGGGGCACGAGCTGATCGGCGAGGTGGTCTCGGCGCCTGCGGGAAGCTCCCTCGTTCCTGGCACCCGGGTTCTCATCGACCCCGCTTCGTCGTGTGGCACCTGTGACCTCTGCCACCGCGGCCGCCCCCACCTGTGCCGCCGCGCCGGGTTGATGGGGCGCGAGATGGAGGGCGTCTTCGCCGAGTACGTGGCCGTCCCCGAGAGCCGGCTCATCCCGGTTCCCGAGAGGGTCTCCGAGGAGGCTGCCGGGGTGCTACAGGTCCTGGGGACCTGTGTCCACGCTCAGCGGGCAGTCGACGTCTTCCCCGGCCAGGTGGCCGCAGTCATCGGTCTGGGCGTGGCGGGCCAGCTCATGGTGCAGCTGCTGCGGGAGCGCGGGGTATCCGTGGTGGGGATCACCCGGTCGCAGTGGAAGCTCGACTTGGCGGCACAGCACGGCGCGACCGCCACCTCCACGCCCGATCGCGCCGAAGAGGTCCTCGCCGCGCTCACCGACGGACGGGGACCGGACCTAGTGGTGGAGGCGGCGGGGACCGAGCGCACCCTCGCCCAGTCCATCGAGCTGGTCGGAATCGGCGGGGAGGTGCTGGTGTTCGGGACCCTCACCGGAGGCAACGAGGGCCTCCCTTACTACCAGCTCTACTTCAAGGAGCTGACCCTCTACAACCCGCGGGCGGCGCTGCCCGGCGACTACGCCCGCGGCGTTCAGCTCGCCGCCGCCGGCCGCCTGGAGCTGGAGCCCCTCGTCACTCACCGCTTGACGCTCGACGAGGCCGAGGAGGCATTCCGGGTCGTCAACGACCCGTCCTCGCTCAAGGTGCTGATGTCGGTGCCGTGATCGCCCTCAGCCCTCCCGGGCGGCGATGAAGTCGATCTCGATCAGCCAGGCGGGGTTGGCGAGGCCGGCGACGTACATCAGCGTCGACGCCGGCCGGTGGTCTCCCAGCTCCTCATCGCGCACTGCCCGAGCCCCGGCATAGTCGTCCCGGTCGACGAGCAGCATGTTGAGCTGAACGATGTCGGAGATCTCCATCTCCGCGCCCGCCAGCACCTCCTTGATGTTGCGCCACACCAGGCGGGCTTGTTCCTCGATGCCGTCGCCCACGGTGCCGTCGGCGTCGGCCCCGGCCTGTCCGGCGCCGAAGAGGAGCCGCAGCGGTCCTTCGATCTCGACGCCGTGCGAGTAGCTGGCGAACGGGCCGGCCACCCCCGGCGGATTGAACTTCCTCACGCCGCGCCCTCCCGGTACGGAGCCACGTCGACCGCTTTGCCGGTCCGCGCGCTCTCCTCCGCCGCCTGCATGACGGCCACGACGGCGAGCCCGGCGGCACCGCCGGTCTCCGGTTCGACCTCACCCCGGACGGCACGCCCGAACTCGACCATCTGATCGACCACCGGGTCGTTGGGCTCGATGTCCAGTTGCTCAGGCGCCGGCTCGCCCGTCTTGTGCAGGAACAGCTTGTGGCCGTCCGCCTCACCGAACGCCGATCCCCCGGTTCCGAACACGGCGACCCGGGAGACCACTGGTACGAAGAAGGACGTGATGAGCGTGCCGAGCGCACCGCTCTCGAACTCGAGCGCCAGCACGGTGACCTCGTCGATGGGGTAGTCCCTACCTGCCCTGGTGTAGGCGAACACGGACCGTACCGGTCCGGCGAGGTAGTGCATGGTGTCGATCTTGTGGGAGCCGAGCGACGCCATCGAGCCGAGCGGGCTCTCCTCCGGCTTCCACCGCCAGGCTTCCGGCGGCATCTTGAGCCCGTTGGGCACGGACTGGTTGGTCTCCAGGGCGTGCACGTCGCCGAGGTCGCCGGCTTCGATCATCTGCTTGATGCGCCGATTGGCGGTGGTCCGCCGGCGCTGGTGCCCGACTTGGAGGACGACTCCGGCGCGTTCCGTGGCGGCAATGCATGCCCGGGCATCCTCGACGTCCAACGTCAGCGGTTTCTCCACGAACACGTGTTTCCCCGCAGCCGCCGCCGCCTCGATCAGGGGCCGGTGGCTGAGGTTGGCGGTGGCGATGAGCACGCCTTGCACCTCGGAATCTCCCCACAGCTCGTCCAGCGAACCGGCGGCGCGGCACCCTTGCTCCTCTGCGAACCGTTTCCGGTTCTCCTCGTTGCGCGCGAAGCACGACACGATCTCCGCCTCGCCGCTGGCGGTCGTAGCAGCGGCGAGCGTCTTCCCCCACCATCCGAGACCGATACTCGCCACCTTCACCGTCGCGGCCATGGCGAACCCCTTCCTAGTGGTCGATTGGACAACGATCCTATAGCTTGTGGGAGCGCCGGGCACACCGGAGTCGTGAGCCATGAGTGAGCTGACGTTGCGGGGAGGCACCATCGTCACCCCCGGGGGCATGCGGAGGGCCGACCTCGGCGTGCGTGACGGGGTCATCCGCGCCGTCGGTGACCTCGAGCCGGTCGGTGCCGTCGTCGACGCGACGGGGCTGCTGGTGCTGCCGGGGATGGTCGACACCCACGTCCACCTCATGGATCCAGGTCCCACCGAGCGCGAGGACTTCCCCACCGGGACCCGCGCCGCCGCCGCCCGCGGGGTCACGACCATCGTGGAGCACACCCATGCCCACCCGGTACGCACCGTCGCCGACCTCGAAGAGAAACGCGGCTACCTCCAGTCCCGCGCCAACGTCGACTACGGATTGGCCGCTCACGTCTGGCCCAACCTCATCGGGGAGCTGCCCTCGCTCTGGGAGGCGGGTATCAGCTTCTTCAAGATCTTCACCTGCACCACCCACGGCGTGCCCGGCCTCGCCCCCGCCGAGCTGCTCGCGGCGCTGCGCACTGTCGCCTCCTTCGACGGCCGTTGCCTCATCCACTGCGAGGACGAGTCGATCACCGCCGAAGCGGAACGCGCCCTCAAGGCGGCGGGTCGTGCCGACTCGGCTCTCCTCATCGAGTGGCGCAACCGCGAGGCGGAGCTCGTGGCCGTGGCCGCCACGGCAGTGCTGGCCCAGGTCACCGGCGCCAAGGTCAGCCTCGCCCACGTGTCCAGCCCGGATGTCGTCGAGGTGGTGGAGTCGGCTCGCCGCCGCGGTGCCGACATCGCCGCCGAAGCCTGCCCGCAGTACTTCGTCCTCGACGAGTCGGAGGTGTTCGACCACGGGGCACTGCGCAAGTTCACCCCGCCGGCCCGCATCCGGTCCGAGAAGGAGCGAGACCGGATGTGGGAGGCGGTGCGCTCCGGAGCCTTCTCCCACTTCTCCACCGATCACGCCCCCGCCACCATCGCCCAGAAGCAGAGCGGCGACATCTGGGAGGCGCCCTTCGGGCTGCCCGGCCTGGACACCACCCTGCCCTTCCTGCTGGATGCCGCCTTGGCGGAGAAGATCGACTTGCCCACCCTGGTCCGGCTGTATGCGCAAGCTCCCGCCGCCCGCTACGGGCTCTCGCCGCGCAAAGGAACCATCACGGAGGGCGCCGACGCCGACTTGGTGCTCGTCGATCCGGAGGCACGGTGGACGGTCACCGACGGCGACGTGATCTCGAAGGCGGGCTGGACACCGTACGCCGGGACGAGCTTCCGCGGGCGGGTCGAGGTCACCTACCTGCGGGGACTCGAGATCGCCCGGGCCGGGAGTTGCCACGACGAGCGAGTGGGACGCTTCCTCCACCCGCGGGGAGCTGCCGGCAGCTGAATCGGCATCAGCGCCGATGGGTGCCGGCGCCGCCCGTCCTCAGCACGCCCCGCACGCCCCCATCACGTAGCCGAGGAGCGTGTAGTAGCCGACGGTGGCGGCCAGCTCGATCACCCCGGTCTGCCCTAGATGATCCTGGGCCGCCCGGAAGGTGTCCTCCGACACGGTGCTGGTGGTGCACAGCTCACGCACGAAGCCCGCGAGGACCGCCTCCGTCTCGGTGAGGTCGGCAGCGCCGCCTTCTTCCAGGTAGCCGATGACCTCCTCCCGCACGCCCGCCTTTCTGGCCAGCGGGAGATGACTGTCCCATTCGAAGGCGCAGCGGTGCTGCTTGGCGGTGGCGATGATGACCAGCTCACGATCGTGATCCGACATCGTCGACTCGAAGCGCACCTTGGCGCCCAGTTCGGCGGCCAGCCGGGCGACGCCGGGTCTGTGCAGGAGCACTTCGAAGGGCCGGAGCATGCTGCCCCGGCTGCGCACGATCCAGTCGAAGACCTCCACCTGCTCCGGATCGAGGCCGGCCTTGTCGGTGATCAACGGCACCCGGGACATACGGCTCCTCTCATCGCTCGATTCGGAACAGCTCCTTGGCGGCGCCCCCGACGATCGAGTCGCGCTCGTCGTCGCTGAGCCGAGTCTCGGCCACCAAGGCCAGCGGATCGGGCAGTCCCATGTCGAACGGGTAGTCGGTGCCCAGCAGCACCCGATCGGCGCCGTAGGTACGCACCAGGTGCTCCACCATCCCGGCGTCGAACACGGTGATGTCGAAGTACAGCTCGGCCAGGTACTCCGAGGGCAACCGGTCGATGTGCCTACGCATCTCGGGGCGATGCCTGAAAGCGTGATCGGTGCGCGCCGAGTAGAACGTCAGGTAGCCGCCGCCGTGCACCACCAGCATCTTCAGGGCGGGATGGCGCGCGAAAACGCCACCGAGGATCATCCGGGTCACCGCCACCGTGGACGAGAGCGGCATGCCGATCACATTGACCAGGTAGTAGTCGCTCAGCCGCTGTCCATGAGTGAACCCGGCAGGATGGAGCAGGACGACCAGGCCCAACTCCTCCAACTTGTCCCACAGCGGCTCGAACATCTCGTCGTCGAGATCGATGCCGTTGATGTCGGCTCCGATCTCCACCCCGGGGAAGTCGAAATCGGCGGCGACGCGCTCCGCCTCGGCAACGGCCGCCTTGGGGTGGGCCATGGGAAGGGTGCCCAGCCCCACGAACCGCTCGGGACGGAACCGCACCACCTCCGCGATGCGCTCGTTCTGGAGGGACGCCACTCGCGGGGCCAGCTCCCCGTCCGCCCAGTAGAAGTAGTGGAACGGTGTCAGCGCCACGACCTGGACGTCGATCCCCAGGGCGTCCATGTCGGCCAGCCGTGCCTCCGGGTCGGTGAACTTGTCGTGGACGACGGCGTAGAACTCCCGGTTGTAGCCCTTGCTCTCCGGCGACGAGAAGAAGGTCCGCGGGTCTTGCTCCGGCGTGAAGTGGGGACGGGTCATCTCCGCCGAGTCCGGCACCATGAGATGGCTGTGCACGTCCACCGTCAACGCGGCCGGCTTCTCCGCGGAGGTTGGGGCCCACCGGCGCGCCCACTCCTCCCAGGGTCGGTCTGACATGTCGCTCCCCGCTCGGGTCGGTCCATCCTATAGAATCCGCCATCCGCCCAGTCCACGAGGTTCTCTCATGCGCGTCGCCACGGCAGCAGGTCCGGTGTCACTGGAGCAGACGGGCGACGGTCCCGATCTGGTCTTGCTCCACTCCCTGCTCACCGACCGTCACGTCTTCGACCTGATCTTGCCGGCGCTGGCCGAGCACCGCCGGGTCAGCCTGGTGGACCTCCCCGGCTTCGGCGACACCCCGGCGGTGGAACCGACCATCGACGCCTTCGCCGACGTGGTGGGAGGGCTGCTCGAGGCGGGAGGCTTCGATCCTGCGACCACGGCCCTGCTCGGCAACGGCCTGGGGGGCTTCGTAGCGGTGGGCACCGCCATCCGGCACGGAGACAAGTTCGACCGCCTCGTCCTCGCCGGCTGCGGATCCTCCATTCCCCCTGAGGGAAAAGGCGCCTTCCGCGCCATGATCGAGCGGGTAGCGGAGGGTGGCATGGCGGCAGTGGTGGACCAGGCGCTCCACCGCATCTTCACCGCCGACTATCTGGAGGCGCATCCCGAGAAGGCGGAGGAACGTCACCGCGTCCTGCTGCAGACCGACCCCGCCGCCTTCATCGCCGCCTGCCGGGCCCTGCACGACCTCGACTACGACCACCAGGTCGGTGCCATCACCAACCCGACGCTGCTGGTGGTGGGAAGCGAAGATCAAGCCACCCCACCTCCGCTCAGCCGCAACCTGCATGCGGCCATCTCCGGCTCGCAGTACGTCGAGCTGGAGGGTGTCGCCCACGCCCCCCAGCTCCAGGATCCGGACCGATTCGTCGGCGTGGTGGAATCCTTCCTCGCCTCCTGACGGATCGCAGCAGCCGCCGATGACGAGAGCTCGCGCCGAGCAGCTGGTCTTGGTGATCGCTCTCGGCGCCTTCGGGACGATGAGTCTGGCGCTGCTGTCGCCGGTCTTGCCCGATCTGGCCGAAGAGCTGGGCGTGTCCCGCGCCTCCATCGGATGGGTGCAGGGCGCCGTGGCGTTCCCCAGCATCGCCGTCGCCGCCGCTGCTGGGCTACCTGTCGGATCGCTTCGGCAGGCGCCGCGTCGTCCTCACCGCGGTCGTCGTGTTCACCCTGTTCGGAACGGCCGGGTTTTGGGCACGGTCCTTCGCGGCGCTGGTCACGCTGCGGGTTCTCCAGGGGATTGCCACCTCCGGGATGCTCGGTATGGGCGTCGCCCTCATCGGGGACCTCTACGACGGCGCCGATCGCACTCGGGCGCTGGCCTACAACATGGTGGGCACCACCCTGGTCTCCATCGCGGCGCCGATCGCCTCGGGAGTGGTGGCCGAGGGAGGCGCCTTTCGGCCGTTTCTCCTCTACGCGGTGGGCGTGCCGCTGGGGCTCTGGGCCACCCGTCTCCGGGTGCCCGGGCCCACCGCGGAGGCGCAGTCGCTGCTCCCTCACGCCGCCGCGGCCCTGTCCGACCTGCGCCGGCGGGGCACGGTGCGGGATTTCGGCGCCGTGCTCGCCGCCACCGTGGTGATGGTCATGGTGCTGCACGGAGTGACCACCACCGCCGCCCCGCTGTTCGTCGAGTCGGAGTTCGGCACCAGCGTGTCGGCGCGGGGCTTGATGGTGGCCGCCTTCCAGGTCGGTGTCGCCGTCGCCGCCGCGATCATCACCCGGCTCAAGCTGGCCTGGGGAACCGCGTCGGTGTTCACCGCCGGCTACGCCGCGATGGCGTTCGCGTTGTCTGCCGCCCTGTTGGCCGGCAACGTCACCATGGTGGGAGCGGCACTCGCCGCGGCCGGGTTCGGTTTCGGTCTGGTGGTTCCCCTGGTGCAGCAGTTCGCCACCGACGCCGCCTCGGTGGCATACCGGGGCATCGTGGTGCTCACCTGGGTGACCATGGTGCGGCTGGCGCAGTCGATCGGACCGCCGCTGTCGTCGGCGCTCACCGACAACGTGGCACCGCGGGCCGCCTTCGTGGTGGCGGCGATCGCCACGGGAGCGGTGGCCGTGGGTTGGCGGCCGCTGCGGGCCGCCCTCAACCGCTGATCGACCGCCGGGACCACACCCTCGCCAGCACCGCCGCCCCGGTGGAGAAGGTCAGCGACCCGGCGGCTATCCACCAGGCGGTGGTGTAGGAGCCGTTCTCCGCCACGAAACCCACGATGGAGGGGCCCACCACCGACCCCAGGTAGACGCCGGCGAGGACGATCCCCGTCGCGGTCGCCGCCGGAAGTTGGTGCGTCCGCACCGCCACGTAGTAGATGAGGCCGGGGAACGCCCACGCCGTGCCGAATGCCACCGCCACCGCCAGCACGAAGACCACCCGGCGGTCGCCGAGCTGCGCCAGCACCGTGAAGGCCACCGCCGCCAGGCCCAGCTGGACGATGAGGGGGAGCGATCCGTCGGAACCGCGCTCTCCGGTGACCCAGCCCACGATCACCCGCACCGCCACGCTCACCGCGCTCCCCATGGTGAGGAGAGCTCCGGCGACGGCCACCGCGAACCCGACCGCCACCGCGGCGTCGACGGTGAACACCGCCAGCGCATTGCCCATCGCTGCGCCGGCGGCGCCGGCCAGGGCCAGCGCGGCCAGGGACCGCGGCGGCACGATCCACCGTCGTTTGGTGCGGATCACCGCGCCCTCGCCGAAGGCGGGCACCATCACCACCGCCATGACGCCGACCACGGTGGCTCCCACGAACGCCCACCGCCAGGGAAGACGGTCCCCAGCGGCGGTCACCACCAATCCCGCCATCAGGTTGGCGATGGGGACCGCCGCCTGTTTGAGGCCGAAGCCGAGGCCCTGCCGGCGGGTGGCGGCGTGAGCCGCCACCACCAGGTTCGACGCCAGCTGGGCGATCGTGTTCGACAGTCCGGCCAGACCGAGCAGCACCGCCAGCAGCTCCCAGCGAACCACGACGGTGGCCAGAGCCAGGGCGACCACCGCACCCACCGCGGCCCCCACCCGCAGACCCCGCGTCGCCCCCAGCCGGTCCACCCAGGGACCGAGGGTGAGCGAGGCTACGGCAGCGACGGCGAAGTAGGCCGAGACGGCGATCCCGATGCGGCTCTGCCCGATGCCCAGGTCGGCTTGGATCGCCACCGACTGGGAGCTCACCAGGAAGAGGGGCAGCACTCCGATGACGGTGTAGGCCACCGCCGTCGAGATGGGCCGGTCCCGCAGGGCGGCGGCCAGCACCGCGGTCACGAAATCCGGCCGATTCCGGCGCGGCGGCGGACCACCTCGGCAATGGCCGAGTTGTCGAGGTCACCGAGGCCCGCTTCCTCGCCTTCGGCGAATGCGGCCCGCACCACCAGCGAGAGGTCCACCGTGGCTCCGAGGTCTCGCCCGTGGTCGACGATGAGCCGGGCGTCCTTGTGGCTTTGTCGCAGCCGAGCGTCCGGAGGTTCGTGGTCTCCGGCGATCATGCGCTCGCCCCACAGATCCATGGCCCGGGAGTAGGCGGCCCCGTCCCGCAGCACCTCCAGGATGCGGTGCAGATCGAGACCCGCCTTCTCGGCCACTACCAGCGCCTCGGCCAGCGCCATGCGATGCACCCCCAACACCTGGTTGACGATGAGCTTGGCGCGGGATCCGGCGCCCACCGCGCCGACGTGGTGATGGGAACGGGAGATGGCGTCGAGGATGGGACGGGCTCGCCGGTAGGCGTCCTCCGTCGACCCCACCATCACCACCAGCTCGCCGCGTTCGGCGATGGGGGCGTTGCCGCTGACCGTGGCGTCCGCGTAGTCCACTCCCGACTCGGCAAGGCGAGCACCGATCTCCACTGCGTGGCCCGGCCACCCGGTGGTCGTATCGAGCACGAGCAGCGGGGTCACCCCGGCGGCGGCAACCCCCTCGTCACCCAGGCAGACCCGGCGAGACACAGTCGAGTCGGGCAAGGAGAGCAGCACCGCCCAGCACCCAAGTACTGCCTCCGCCGGCGATCCCGCCGCCGTGCCTCCCGCCGCCTCGAGCCGGGTCAACGCAACGGCATCGGGATCGAACCCGCGCACGCGGTGCCCGGCCGCGACGAGCCGCGCCGCCATCCGCGAGCCCATGATGCCCAGTCCGATGACGGCGACGGACATCTCAGAAGCGATAGAGCGCAGCCGGGTTGTCGACCAGGATCTTGCGCCGTAGCTCCGGGTCCGGCGCCCACCTCCCGAGCTGCTCGAGCAGGTCGGCATCGTTGGGCTGGTCGCCGAACTTGTTGGGATGGGGCCAGTCGCTCGCCCACAGCAGACGATCCGGGTTGGCCTCGACGAAGGCGTGGGCCAGCGGGACCACCTCGTCCCACGGCGGCAGGTCGCCCACGCCGAGCCGGTTGGGAGCCGACAGCTTGACCCAGGTGTTGCCCTCCCGCAGCAGATCCAGCAGTACCCGGAAGGCCGGGGTGTCGGTGCCTTCCGCGGCCGGCATGTAACCGAAATGCCCGATGGACACCGGCACCGGGAGCGAGCGAAACAGCCCCGCCAACTCGGGGAGGTCGGCTCCGGCGAAGAGGAACTCGACATGCCATCCCAGCGCGCCGACCCGCTTGGCGAGCAGGGGCACGTCGTCCATCTCCACCGGCATCCCCCCGACATTGTCCAGGTTGAGGCGGACGCCGCGGACGCCGCTGTCGTCCAGTGCAGCCAGCTCGTCGTCGGTGATCGACATGTCGACCGCCACCACGGCGCGAGCGCGCCCCGGGATCCCGGCCATGGCGTCGAGGATGGCGGAGTTGTCGGTCCCGTACACCGACGGCTGGGTGAAGACGGCCCGCTCGATCCCGAGCTGGGAGTGCATGTGCAACAGGTCGGCCAGGGTCGAGTCGGGAGGCGTGTAGCCCCGCGCGGGGGACAGCGGGTAGCGCGACTCGAACACGTGAACGTGGCAGTCGACGGAGCCGGCGGGCACCGGCAGCCGTGAGCGGCGCGGGTTGCGGTCGGGGGGGCGGCAGACGGGGATCTCGGTCATCACGTGTCTCCTCGGAAGAGGGCGGCGGCGCCGGCCGAAGGCGGATCCCATAGGATATAAGGTCGAGTTCGTCGAAGGGGAACGGATGGCACGTCACAAGGTCGTAGTGAGCGACCAGGTCTTCCCGTCGGTGGAGGTCGAGCGCCGGCTCCTGGCGGAGATCGACGCCGAGCTGCAGGTTGCCGAAGGCGACACCGAGCAGGTCCTGTCCCTGGCCCACGACGCCGACGCCATTCTCAACACCTATCTGCCGTGGGATGCCGCCGCGATCGAGCGCCTGGAACGCTGCCGGATCATCGCCCGCTACGGGATCGGATTCGACAACGTCGACCTGGCCGCTGCCTCCAAAGCGGGAATCGTCGTCACCAATGTCCCCGATTACTCGGTCCAAGAGGTGGCCGCCCATGCGCTGGCCCTCATCCTGGCCCACCTCCGCAAGATCTCCTTCGCCGACGGGCTGGTCCGCTCGGGACGGTGGCACATCGACGAAGTGCGACCCATCCGCCGTCTCAGCGAGCTCACCGTCGGCCTCTTCGGCTTCGGCCGGATCGCCCGCCGGCTCGCCGACAGTCTCACCGCGCTGGACATGAAGATCATCGTGCACGACCCCTACGTGGAAGCCGGCGCGGGCATTCCCCCACTGGTGAGCTTCGACGAGCTGCTGGCCGAGTCCGACGTGGTGTCCATACACGCGCCGTTGACGCCGGAGACCCGTGGGATCGTGAACGCGGCGAGGATCGCGGCCATGAAACCAACGGCACTCCTGGTCAACACCTCCCGCGGGCCGCTGGTCGACCTCGACGACCTTCTCGCCGCGTTGCGGCAGGGAACGATTGCCGGGGCGGCGCTCGACGTCTTCGACGTCGAGCCGCTCGATCCGGCGCGGATCGAGGGGGTCCCCAACCTGACCGTCACCCCGCACATGGCCTACTACTCCGAGGAGGCCATCCAGGAGTCGCAGCGCAAGGCGGCCACGCAGGTCATCAAGGTCCTCACCGGCCAGCAGCCGGACTACCAGGTCAACCCGTGAGCAGATCCCGCCCGGTGCTCCGCCCGGAGGGAGTGGTTCCCCCGACCCGGCGACCAAGAAGCTGGTAGTGCGGATGTGAACGCCCGCATCGCGGTGCGCCGCTTCCCGGGCGTTGCGACCAACGAGGCGGAGACGTCGGGAGGCACCAACACCGGGCCCACCCCGTTCGAGCTCACCCCGGCGGCGCTCATCGGCGGCGAGGGGGTGATGATCTCCAATGTGGCCGAGGCGATGTGGTGGCGGTCTGAGCGGTCAGCCGTCCTCCAGCAACGGGATGGCGAGATGGGCGAGGGTGAGCTCGATCGCTCGCTCGACGTGGCCGTCGCTCATGGCGTCCAGCAACTCACGATGCTCGCGATCGGCCCGGGCCCGCAACCCTGGGTGCCGCCGCAGCGTACTGCTCACGTACATCGCGGTGGTGTCCTGCAGGCCTTTGATGATGGCGATGAGGCGTCGCGAGGGTGCCGCCGCGTACAGCGTCATGTGGAACGCCCGGTTGTGGTCCACCCACTCGTGCCAGTGGATGTCGTCGCCCATGCGGGACAGGATCGCGGCGCCTTCCTCGAGGATCTCTGGGGTCATCCTCGCCACCGCCTCCCGGACGGCGAGCGGTTCCAGCACCTGCCGTAACCGCACGATCTCCTCCATGTCAGCGCGACTCAGCGTGTGCACCGTCCCGCCCCGGTAGGAATCGAACCGGACCAGTCCGTGCGCCGACAGCTCGCGCAGTGCTTCCCGCACCGGAGTGGTGGATACCTGCAGCACCGCCGCCACGTCGGCCAATCCCAGCCGGGTCCCTCCCTCCAGGTCACCGTTGAGAATGGCGCGCCGCAGCACCTCCTCGACGAACTCGGAGGCGGTCAGCCTCCGCACCCCGCCGTCGAGGGTGCGGGCCACATCGGCGAGAACGGCAACAGACATGGGTCGTTTCCGGGTCGCGAGGCGGCGGGAACGCCGCCCGACCGCACCCCGCTCCGGGGACTCAGATCTTGTGGCCAACGCCGCCGACTATGCCCTTGCAGGAGATCACCAGGGTGTCCTCCAGCGCCTCCACCCGGTGGGGGACGTTGGGCCGGGCGTGGAATCCGCTGAAGGGCCCCAGCTCGGCGGTCTCACCCTCGATGGTGACCCGCAGCTTCCCCTCCAGGATGATCATCACCTGCTCATGGGGATGGGCGTGTTCGACGGCCCCCGTCCCCTTCTCGAAGCTGAGCCGGCCCACCTCGACCTGCTCGCCGGTGATCAACTCGCCGTACGCGGTCGAGTACTTCGGCGTTACTGTTTCCTTCTCCAACTCGTCCATGACGACGAACGGCATCAGTCCTCCTCCACCACGTTCTTGAAGCTCACTACCTTCGAATCCTCCAGCGCCTCCACCGCGTGCTCCACCCCGGAGGGGTGGAAGCTGCCGGCCCGCGCCTCCACCTCGTAGCTCTCTCCCCCCAGCGTGACCCGGATCCGGCCGGAGAGCACGTACACCGTCTCTTCGGCGGGGTGGGCGTGGGACCCGCTGTCGAAGCCCGCCGCCAGCTCGTAGGGCGTGATCTCCTGACGCTCGGTCCGCATCGGGCCGGCGTCGAAAGTCACCAAGCTCATGCCAGCTCCCCGGTCGCCTCGTAGATCTGCCGTGACACCCGCGTCTTGAACGACACCAGCAGGGTGTCCTCCTCGGCGTGCACTCGATGGGGNNCGCAGCCGACCTTCCACGCAGTAGAAGGTCTGCTCCTCCGGATGCTGGTGCCAGTCGGCCCCGGTGCCCTCGGCGAAGAACACCTGGGCGATCTCGGAGGCCTCGGAACGCAACACCGGCCCCCGGCCCTGCGAGTACTGCCTGGTCACCAGGTTGTCGGTGTCCTTGTCGAAGGTCACTCTTCCCATGACCCTCCTTCCATCTCGTTGTTGCTCTGCATCCCTACGAGGCGACGAGGTTGAGCTCTTCGAACTTCTTCAGCACGTGTGCCTTGGTCAGCGCCACTTCGTCGTCTGCTGCGTCGCGGGGGAAGGGGAGGTCGATCGTCATGTCGTCCTCCAGCTTCCCCCCGGCGGCGAAGACGAGGATCCGGTTGGACAGCTCCACCGCCTCGCCCACGTCGTGGGTGACGAAGAGGACCGTCTTCTTGGTCTCCTTCCACAGCTCGTGCAGCTCGCGGCGCAGCGAACGGGCCGTGATGGCGTCCAGATGGCTGAACGGCTCGTCCATGAAGAGCACGTCGGGCTCGATCGAGAATGCTCGGGCGATCCCGACCCGCTGCTGCATCCCGCCGGACAGCTCGCCGGGGTACTTCTTCTCCTGGCCGCCGAGGTGCACCATCTCCAGGAACCGGCTGCAACGGGCCCGGGCCTCGTCGGTCTGCTCCGGCTGAACGAACATGAGGTTGTCGATGACCGTCCTCCACGGAAGGAGCCGGGCGGCCTGGAACACGTAACCCACCTTGGCGTCCCGACCGTTCGCCGCGATCGTGACCGTGCCAGACGTGGGCGTCTCGATCCCCGACAGGATGTTGAGCAGCGTCGACTTCCCACACCCCGAGGGACCCACGATGGACACGAACACGTGGCCGGAAACGTCGAAGGTGACGTCCTGCAGCGCCCGTACCCGGTCGGGACCGGTGCCGAACTCCTTCGAGAGACGTCGAATGTTGATCTCGGCCATATTGCCCTCAGTCCTCCTCAGAGACGCCAACGCCTACTTCGATCGCTCGCTCGACGGCGGCTTCCTCGCCGGGCTCCGTCGGCACGACTTCACTCACGACCTCCCGTTCGATCTCCGGACGCCACCGGAACACCCACCGGGAGAGGCGCTGGAACACCACCCGCTCGACGAACAAGGCAAACAGCACGAAGAAGAGCGCGTAGCCGATCACTCCCTGGGCACGGTGCGCGTCGTACCAATACTTGATGTTCCACCCGGCGCCGGAGGTGGCGGCGAACACCTCGGCCAGCACCAGGCCCTTCCATCCGTTGGCCAGGCCGTAACGCAGCGAGGCGAAGAAGAACGGCATCAATGAAGGCAAGACCACGTGCCGCACCGCCCTTATGCGCGGAACCTTGTAGGCCCGGGCCATGTCGGAGAGGTCCTTGGGAACGTCACGTACCCCTTCGAAGGTGTTGATGATCACGAAGGGCAGCGCCGCCAGCACCACGGTGACGATCGGAGCCCGGCTGCCCAGCCCGAACCAGACCCCGGTGAGCAGCGCCCACACCAGTGAGGGCATCGCCAGTCCGACCACCACGAAGTCGTGGAAGAAGTTCTCGATCGCCCGCGAGATCCCCATGAGCAGGCCGACCGGCACCCCGATCAGGAACGCGAGCACGAACCCGGTGCCGAGCCGGCCCAGGCTGATCCCGAACGCCTCCCACACAGTGGTCCGCCCCAGGGTCTCCCCTCGCACCTCGTTCCACATGAACTCGATGACCCGCGCCGGGGTGGGGATGAGCCGGGTCGGCAGCAGCGGCACCAGGAACTCCCACGCGGCGAAGAAGATGATGATCGAGGCGATCCGGGCGAAACGCTGGGTGGCCACGAACCGGCGCGCCCGATCCCAGACCGTGACGGGCGCCCGCTGGGCGACGGCGGTCACGTCCGCCTCCTGAAGTGCTCGCTCATGCCGCCACCGCCTCCTGCCTCCAGCGGAAGAACCGCTTCATCCCACGCTGCAGCAGCACCTTCTCCAGCAACAGCGCAAAAGCAAAGAAGAAGAAGATCCACGCCAGCATCCCGGTCATGTTGAAGAGCTGGAACTCGCGCCGCATCATGAAGCCGATCCCCGTGGAGCTGCCGAACAGCTCGGTGAGGGTGGCGATCTTCCAGGCGATGGAGAACCCGTAGCGGAGCGCGGTGAACAGGTAGGGCGCCAGGAAGGGCAACACCACGTGCCGCAGGCGGCGACCGCCGCCCACCCGGAAGGCGGACGCCATGTCGAAGAGATCCTTGGGGAGAGCCTTCACCCCTTCCGCCACGTTGACGGTCACGAAGGGGAAGGAGGTCACCACGATGGCCACGATGGGCCCNNGTGGTCAGGGTGAGCACCACCCAGTCGCGGAAGAACCCGTCCCACCACCGGCGCGCCATGGCGATGCCGATCGCGGTGCCCAGCAGGTAGGCGATGGTGTAGCCGATGAGGATCTTCTGTACGGTGGCGCCGAAGTGTCTGAGGAACAGGCCGGAGTCGAGGATCTCCGCCATCTCCCGCAGGATGGCCCACGGCGACGGCAGCAGCGACGCCTCCACCAGGCGACCCGACGCCCAGCTCCACACCGCCAGGAACACCGCGTAGCCGGCCAAGCGCGGGAGCCACCGCGAGCGCAGCTCGCGGCGTGCCTTGCTCTCTACGCGTGGCTCTTCGGTTGCCGTGGTGGCGGTCACGTCGCTCCTCGATCGTGCTCCGGCTCGACCGGCCGGCTCAGGTGAAGGCGCTCGGGGCCGGCCCGAGGGCCGGCCCCGAGACCCGGTTTTGGCTAGGGCGAGATCACCTCGAAGCGAGGTGTGGGCGCCCCGGCGTCCATCCAGTTGGCTTCCTTCATGTAGTCGTAGAACTTCACCTCTTCGTCGACCCAGGTCTGATCGAGGTACACGGTCTTCACGAACCAGTCGTTGTTGCCCGACATGTAGTCGATCGTGAACTGCACGTCCTCCGGATCCTCGACGGCGAAGTGCTGTGGGTAGTTCTCGATGATCTCAGCCTTGTGCGACTCCCACTCCTCGATGCCCCGTTGCCACAGCTCGAGGAAGGCCTTGGCCTCCTCCTCGTGGCCGTCGTACCACTCGGCCCGGGCCACCATCAGGTTGGACATGATGCCGCGGTGGGGGCAGTCGCAGACCTCTTGGTAGACCTGCCAGGGCTGCCGGTCGTTGTACATCTGCTCGATCTCTCCGCCCCGCAGGAACGGGATCCCTGCCTCGGGGATGAAGGCCGCCACCTCGCACTCACCCCGCACCAGCAGCTCGGGCATGACGAAGTGGTCCTGCACCACCAGGTTGAAGTCTCCTCCGCCGACCCGATAGTCCAGTCCATGGAGCTGGTCGGCGATGACCGACCACACGATGGTGTTCGACACTGCGCTCGACACGCAGATCGTCGAACCCTTCGGTACATCCGCCAGCGTCTCGTAGGGATCGCCGGCGCGACGGAACAGCGGCACCCGCTGGTGGTTGTACTGGCCGAACGCCACCACCTCGAGGCCGGTCTCTTCCTCCAGCACCGGTAGCTCGTGGGTGCCCATCGAGACGATGTCGCCGTGGCCGCCGGCGAAGTAGGTGAACTCGTCCCAGGACTCGCTGGTGGCGATGAAGATGTTGTTCTCCGTCTGCCAGTTGTCCAGGATCGAGACCCCGTCGGCGTCCCTGCCGAGGCCGCCTACCCCGCTCAGGTAGTCCCACACCGGGTCGGGGGCGAAAGCGAAGCGGATGACCCGAGCCTCGCCGGCCCCATCATCAGCATCACCGCAGGCCGCTACCACCAATGAGAACACGGCGAGCAGCAGCACCACCCGCCTCCACTTCCTGCTCACGAAGCCACCTCCTCGCGTTAGCCGGCCTGCCCGGTGACGGGCAAGCGGGCACATCGTATACGATGTCACAGATCACAGACCGGGGGCGATCCCAAGAAAGATTTCGCGCTCTGCGGTCACTCCCGGTGGTCGCCGGGGGGTGGATGCCGGCTCAGTGCACCGGATTGCGCAGCGTGCCGATGCCGTCGATGGCGATCTCCACCACGTCCCCGGTTTGCAGGTACCGCGGCGGGTCGAAGCCGATGCCCACGCCGAGGCCGGTTCCGGTGGCGATGACGTCTCCCGGCTCCAGCGTCATCACCTCGGAGAGGGTGGCGATGAGCGTCGGCACGTCGAAGATGAGCGCCGAGATGGGGGCCTCCTGCCGCAGCTCCCCGTTGACCCACGTCCGTATCCACGATTCCCCGATGTCCGGTAGTTCGTCGACCGTGGTGATGCAGGGGCCCATGGGGCAGAAGCTGTCGGGGCTCTTCCCGATGAACCACTGCACATGCCGCTTCTGCAGATCGCGCGCCGTCACGTCGTTGACGACGGTCCATCCGAAGACGTGGTCGAGGGCATCCTCGCGACGGATGTTGCGTCCGGCCCGCCCGATGACGACGCCCATCTCGCCCTCGTAGTCGGTGGTGCCGGTCGGGTCGTTGGCCAGCACGATGGGCTCGTCGGGCCCCACCACCGAGGTCGGTGATTTGGTGAATACCACCGGATGATCCGGGATCATCTGCTTCTCGGAGGCATCGAACCCGGAAGCGGAGAACTCCTTGGCGTGGTCCCGGTAGTTGCGCCCCACCGCGATGATGTTCTTGCGCGGTCTGGGAATGGGCGCGAGCAGCCGCACCCCGTCCCGCGCCAGCCGGGAGGCGCCGGCGGCGGCCGCCCGTACCCCGTCGAGGGAGCCGGAGGCGATGAGGTCGACCATGTCGGCGGGAAGGGACGGGTCCGCGGCGCCTAGGTCGAGCACTGTGTCACCTTCGAGCACGCCCAACTTGGAGCGGTCTTCGTGGGCGAACGTGACCAGTCGCATACCATCTCCGAGGCCGGTGGCGAGGCAGATCCTATATAGGATGCACGCTGCTGCAGGCAAGGAGGCCGGCGTGCGGATCACCGCGGTGGAGACGTTCCCCATCGTGCTGCCCCTGGTGAAGCCCATCCAGATGGCGCACATGACCATCGAACGCTCCGAGAACGTGCTGGTCAAGATCAGCACCGACGAAGGCGTCGTCGGCTGGGGGGAGGGAGTCGAGGCCACCGACCTCACCGGCGACAACCAGGGCCGCATCGAGGCCGGCATCCGCTTCCTGGCGAGCCGGATCATCGGGGAGGACCCGCTGCGGCGTACCGACCTCTGGCTGCGGATGCAGCGGATGATCCACGGCAACGAGACCGCCATCGGCGCCATCGACATCGCCCTCCACGACCTGGCCGGCCGCGCCTACGGCGTCCCGGTGACGGAGCTCCTCGGCGGCGCCGCCAGATCCGTGATCCCCAGCCTCACCATGGTGGGCAGCGGCAACCCGGACGCCGACGGCGAGGCCGCCCGGGCCAAGTACGAGGCCGGCTACCGCTGGTTCAAGATCAAGCTCGGCATCGCCGACCCGGATACCGAGCTCAAGAGCGTCACCAACATCGTCCAGGCGGTGGGAAGTGACGCCGTGATCGGCGCCGACGCCAACCAGGGATGGGGCGAGCACCAGGCGATGCGCTTCCTCCGCGCCATCGACGGCCTGCCCATCCGCTTCCTGGAGCAGCCCACCACCCAGCACGACCGTGACGCCCTGCTGCGGGTGGCCGCCGCCAGCCCGATACCGATCTGCGCCGATCAGAGCGTGCACTCGCTGGACGACATCCTGGGATTCGGCCCCACCGCCATCGCCGGGGTGAGCCTCAAGCTCGTCAAGCTGGCGGGGATCACCGGCGTCATGCGGGGGGCCGCACTCTGCGACGCGCTAGACCTCTCGATCAACCTGGCCGGCAAGATCGCCGAGTCGAGCGTTGCCGGCGCCGCCAACCTGCACTGCGCCGCCGCCATGAGCGATTTCGCCTTCGGTTGCAGCCCCGGCAATCAGGGCATCGGCGCCGACGTGGTGCGCCGGCCGCTCCAGGTCGCCGATGGGGCCTTCCCCGTTCCCTCCGGTCCGGGATTAGGGATCGAGATCGACGAGGACCAGGTAGCGGCGCTGGCCCCGTGACGGACCGACTCGTCGACACCGGCTGGCTCGTCGACCACCTCGACGACCCCACCGTCCGTATCGTCGAGGTGGGTTCCCAACCGGACGACCGCCTCTACCGGCGGGGTCACGCCCCGGGCGCGGTGTGGGCGTACTGGAAGGAGCTGTGCTGGCACGCCACCGACCGGGAGTTCGCCACCGCCGAGGAGATGGCGGCGCGGCTCGGCGCGATGGGGATCTCGGACACGGACACCATCGTGCTCCTGTCCGACAAGGTGCAGTACGGCAGCTACGCCTACTGGGTGCTGACCATGAGCGGGCACCGCGACATCCGAATCCTCGACGGCTCCCGTACCGCCTGGGTGATCGAGGGGAGACCCCTCACGGTGGAGGTTCCCCAGCCGGCACCGGTACGGTACCGGCCGGGAACCCCCGACCCGTCCAGCCGAGCGGGACGCGACGAGGTGCGGTCGCGGCTCGACGACCCCGGCACCATCCTGCTGGACGTGCGCTCACCCGAGGAGTACCAGGGGCTGCGGGTGATGCCCCTCCCCGAGTTCGATCACGGTGCCGAGCGCACCGGCCGGATCCCCGGCGCTCGCCATCTCTACTACCGGTTGCTGCTCAACGACGACGACACCTTCCGCACGCCCGAGGAGATCAGCGCGCTGCTCCCTGCGCTCGGGGTGGAAGGCGACCGTGCCGTGGTGTGCTACTGCCGGCTGAGCCACCGGGCGTCACTGGTGTGGTTCGCCCTCACCGAGTTGGTGGACCACGTCTCCACCCGCATCTACGACGGATCGTGGACCGAGTGGGGCAGCATCGTGGGATTCCCCATCGAACGGTGAGGTGGGCGCCGGGCACGGGAGGTCACAGCTCGTAGGTGGTCCCCACCGTGTTGGGCACCACGGCGTCGGGCATGGCCTGGGCCAGCGCGGTCACGGCGTCGAAACCGGTGCAGTGCGCCGGCACCAGAAAGCGGGGCCCGATCGCCGCCAGAGCGGACACGGTGGCGGGAATACGGGGCCAGAACGCCTTGCCGCCGAGATGGAACCCGCCGACCAGCGCCCGCACCTGCTCGCTGCCGGTCAGCCCCATGGTGTGGCGCAGGATGTTGACGACGCCGGAGTGCCCGCAACCGGTGATCACCACCAGGCCCTCGTTCCGCACGCTGATCACCAGCGCCTGGTCGTCGAGGATCTCGGGGTCGGGTACCCAGGCGCCTCCCCGCCATGCCTCGTGGCCGGGGAAGCCGGTCTCGAAGGAGGAGGTGCGCTCCACCTCACCAGTGACCAGCACCGATCCGTCCCACAGGAACGACGGGCGCTCGGACTCGACGATCTCGAAGCCGGCGTCTTGCAGGGCGCGCGAGCTCGTCGTGGGGAGCTCGCGCGGCTCCCGACCGGGGATGGAGAGGCGGCGCCGTGCCCAGAATTCGGGGTGGATGAGGACGGGCAAGCCGGCCCTGCCCAGGGTGTCCACGAGCCCGCTCATCCCGGTGGTGTGGTCGTAGTGACCGTGGCTGAGCACGATCGCCTCGACCTCTCCCAGATCGATCTCCAGACGCCGGGCGTTCTCCACCACGCCGCGGGGGGTGATCCCGGCGTCGAAGAGCAGGCGGCGCACCGTATCGCCCCGCGTCACCTCGACCAGCACCGAGAAGCCGTGCTCGGCGAGCAGCGGCTCCACAACCTGCTCTCCGACGATGGTGGCGGCGGGGATGGTCGCCTTGCCGAACCCGGCCCGCCGGGCGGGTCCTCGATCGGGGGCGGTCAGGTCGACGCTGTTGTCGACGAGGCTGGTGATGCGGACCGCATCCACCGGTTGGAGAGTGATCTGCTCCATGGCCCCGACCCTAGGCGGGGAGTGAGCTCCCGGCGTGAAGGTTCCCGTAGCCTCGCGGAACGGCAGCCCGGCGGAGTGGGGCGGTGAGGCCCCGAATCCGTGGGGTAGACAGCGCGGCCCCCGTCCGATACGTTCGGACCTAGCGTCCCGCGGGAGGGGGAGATCATGGCCGGCAGTGTCATCAACAAGGTATTGGATGGACTTCGCGTTGTGCTGCAGCCGTCCCGGCGGCGGCAGACGGCGAAAACCGACTTCGGAACCATCATGGAAAGTGGCGTGAGTAAAGGCCCCGAGATGGTGGCGGGTGCGGTCGAGGTGACCGAGGACGCGGTCACCGAGGAACCCGCTGCGGACCTCTCGGCGGCGCAGCGGGAGACCCTCGCCTCGGCGGAGCCGGCGCCGGCGCCCTTCTCGTCCACGGAGGAACAGACGGACCGGCTGGCATCCCCGTCCGGTGTGCGGGACGAAGCGGGTACCCGGCCCCTGGCCGGTGAAGACACGGTGGAGGAGCTGGGCGCCGGCCGTGCAGACATCGAGGACACGTTGGCCTTCGCCGATGGAGCCGCCGAGAAGCTCGCTGAGATGGGTGCGCTGGGCGACCTGGGGTCGCTGGAGGCAGAAGGCCCTGGGGGTGGCCTGCTGGAGGGCCTCGCTGCCGACGACCTCACTTCGATGTTGGACGGCGGCCTCGACGACCCCTCCGCGAAGCTGGGTGCCCCGGGCGCGCCCGGCATCGAGGACATCATCGGTGCCGACTCCGGCGATGGTGGCGGGGACGACATGACGGGCAGAGCGGCGCCCACCTTGCGGGTCGACCCCAGGCTGGCCACCGGTGGCGAGTGGTCGGGTTCCGACAGCATGACCGACACCACCGACAGCTCGGGTCAACAGGAGATCACCCGCAGCGAGAAGTACGAAGACGCCGGCGGCACGCTGGAGATCGAGACGAAGCACTCGGGCGGAGTCACCACCCAGAAGGTCAAGCACACCGACAAGGAGACCGGCGAGACCACCGAGGAGACCAGCAGCGACGGGGAACCGGGTGGTAGCGACGACAAGGACGACACAGAAGGTGGCGAAGGCACCGAGGAAGGCGGCGACAGCGGCGGCAGTGACAGCAGCGGCAGCGACAGCAGCGGCAGCGACAGCAGCGGCAGCGACAGCAGCGGCAGCGACAGCAGCGACGAGAGCGGCCAAGGCGCCCACGCCGGTCGTCAGGATCCGGCCAGCACGCCCCACCCGGAATCTGGCGCCGATGGAGGCCTGCGCGGGTCCTCCATCCCGGTCCCCGCCCGGGAAGACCCACTGCAGACGGACGTACGCCAGACGCTCATCAACCCCGGCGATCCCGACAGCGAGGTCAGCACCGCCGAGCGGGTCGTGAGCTTCATGGCGGAGGACGTCGCCGAGGCCCGGCTCTCTCCCTACATCACCCCACACCCCGACGCCGGTGAAGGCGAGGAGATCTTCGACGTCGGCAGCGATCCGTTGGACATCAATCTCCACGACACGCTGGTCGATCCTCCCGACATGGTGGGCGGCGGCTTGGGCGGACCCGACATGCTGGAGGGCTCGGAGGACGACGAGGGGGAGTTCCTCGACGAGGGCTGAGCGGACCGGCGGCGACCGGGACCTTCGGGGCCAGCCCGCCCAGGCCGGCGAGTCGCAGCTCCCCGGCGGAAGGCACGGAGCCGCGCCGGCCGTGGCTCACTCCAGCCGTTCGTCCAGCTGCCGCGTCCGGGCCGGCTCGCGCAGTCTGAGCGAGCAGGCCGTCGGGGAGAGAGATGCTGTGGCGCCGGTGCTGCGCCCCCCGCCGGGCCGCCTCGTCGCTGGGGTGTGCTGCATGATGTAGGGTCGGGCCGTGCCGATCCACGACGTTCCCTATCAACCCTGGTCGTCCCGCCGGGTAGAAGACCCCAGATTGGTCACCGGCGCCGGCACCTACGTAGGAGACCTCCGCCCCGAGGGCCTGCTCCACGCCGCCTTCATCCGCGGCGATGTCGCCCACGGCACCATCACCTCCCTCGATCTCGACGACGCCCGTAGTAGCCCCGGCGTGGTGGCGGTGCTCTCCGCCGCCGACCTCGACCTGCCCGACATGCCACCCGAGGGTCCCGTTTCCATCTCCGGCATGCATCGGCCCCCCCTCGCCCGCGATCGGGTGCGGCATTTGGGGGAAGCGGTGGCGGTGGTGGTCGCAGAGACGGCTCCGCAGGCCGTGGACGCCGCCGGGCTCGCCTGGGTGGACATCGACCCGTTGCCGGCGGTGACCGACGTGCACGAGGCGCTCGCCGACACGACCGTGCTGCATCCCGACGATGGCACCAACGTCGTTGATCGGTGGTCGTTCGGCTCGCCGGATGAGGGATGGGAGCACGACATCGAGGTCGAGGTGACCGTTCGCAACCAGCGCCTGGCGTCGGTCCCCATCGAGACCCTCTCCGCGCTGGCCGTCCCGGAAACCGACGGCGGTGTCACTCTGTGGGTGGGCCATCAGGCTCCCCATCGCCTGAAGCGCCAGCTCGTTGCCATCCTCGATGTGGAAGACATCGAAGTGAAGGTTCCCGACGTCGGTGGCGGCTTCGGTACCAAGGGCCGTCTCTATCCGGAGTACCTGGTGTTGCTAGCCGCCGCCCACCGTCTGGGCCGGCCCGTCCGCTGGCTGCAGACCCGCCGCGAGCACTTCCTCTGCGGCGCCCACGGCCGCGACATGATCCATCGCGTGCGGCTGGCCGGCGACTCCACGGGCCGGATCCGGCGCGCCCACGTCGAGATCCTCGCCGCGGTGGGCGCCTATCCCCAACTCGGAGCCCAAGTGCCGACCTTCTCGCGCCTCGTCGCCCAGGGCCTCTACGACATCCCCCACCTCACGTTGGCCACCACCACCGTCGTCACCACCGCCGCTCCGACCGCGCCCTACCGGGGAGCGGGACGGCCCGAGGCGGCGTATGCCATCGAACGGGCGGTCGACGCCTTCGCCCGCCGGGCCGGACTCGATCCGGTCGAGGTGCGGCGAGCCAACTTCATCTCCCCCGCCGCCTTCCCCTACCGCACCGCCACCGGAGCGCTCTACGACAGCGGCGACTACCCCGCCGCCCTCGACAAGGCGCTCGAGCTGCTCGACCTGCCGGCGCTGCGCCGCGAGCAAGAGGCGCGCCGCCAATCCGGAGATGACCCCATCGGCATCGGGATCGGGGCCTTCATCGAGCGGGCCGGGGGGCCGCTCGACTCCGCGGAATATGCCCGGGTGCAGCTCGACGGCAATGGACGGCTCGTGGTGCACACCGGCTCCACCTCGAACGGCCAGGGACACGCCACGGTATGGGCCCAAGTGGCCGCCTCGGTATTCGGCCTCCCCATCGACCGTGTCGACGTGGTCGCCGGCGACACCGCGGTGGTAGCCGACGGGTGGGGATCGATGGGCAGCAGATCCGCCCAGCTCGGTGCTTCCGCGGTGTTGCGCACCGCCCGGGCGGTGCGGGACCAGGCCGCTCGGCGGGCGGCGGAGATGCTCGAGGTCGCCGTGGAGGACCTGACTCTCACTGCGGGCAGCTTCGGAGTGGCCGGCGTCCCCGGCGTGGCGGTGACGCTGGAGGACGTCGCCCGCAAGGCGGCCGAAGCCGGCATCGAGCTGGCGGCCGACGAGAACTTCTCCCCTGGTGCTCAGACCTTCCCCAATGGCGTGCACGCCGCGGTGGTGGAGGTGAGTCTTGAAACCGGCGAGGTGCGCCTGCGTACGCTGGTGGCGGTCGACGATTGCGGTGTCGTCCTGAATCCGATGATCGTCGACGGCCAGATCCAAGGCTCGCTGGCGCAGGGCATCGGCCAGGCGCTCTTCGAAGAGATCGTCTACGACGGCGAAGGGCAGCTGCGCAGCAGCACGCTCATGGACTACCTGGTGCTCACCGCGGCCGACATGCCGGAGCTCCGCCTGGGACGGGTGGTCAGCCCGGCGCCCTCCAATCCGCTGGGGGCCAAGGGCAGCGGCGAGGCGGGATGCATCGGCGCCCCGCCGGCCATCGTCAACGCAGTGCTCGACGCGCTGGCGCCATTCGGCGTGACCCACCTCGACATGCCCCTCCGGCCCCAGGTGGTGTGGGAGGCGATCCGGCGAGCGAGGGGGGAACCGGCATGAGCAACGTCGAGGAAGGGTCCTTCGACCCGGCCGACTACGCCGACGAACTGGCGGCGGCACCTCACAACTTGGCGGTGGGTACTGCGTTGTGGTTCGAGAACCACCGGCTCAAGGTGTGGGAGGTGAAGCTCCAACCCGGGGAGCGCGGGCCCTTCCACAACCACACCCGCAACTACTTCTGGACGGTGGTGGAGGGGAGCCGCGGGCTGCAGCGCTTCGCCGACGGTACCTACCTGGTGCGCGATTACCGGGTGGGCGACACCAAGTACCTGGAGCACACGCCGGAGGATTCCCTCATCCACGACCTGGAGAACGTCGGGGACACTACGTTGCGGTTCGTCACCGTGGAGTTGCTCGACTGAGGAGGAGCCGATGAGCTTCTGGCTGCGGAAGACTCCTTACGTCACCATCCTGCTGATGAACCGCTGGTCTCCCTGCCACTGGTTGAGCATCGAGGCCACGGTGGACTCGGAGCTTCGCAGGGTCGACTCGGTGGCCTCCTTCGGCCGGCCCTGAGCCGCACATGGCGTCCTGGCCGCGGGTCGTCGTCGCAGGAGGCTCCATCGGCGGACTCACCGCCGCGGTGCTCCTCCATGACCTCGGATGCGACGTCGACGTGTACGAGCGCTCTTCGGCGGCGCTCCAGTCGCGCGGGGCCGGGATCGTCGTCCTCCCCATCACCGAGCGGTACTTCACCGAGCGGGGAGGCGACGACGACCGGGTGAGCCTGGAACTCACCTACTGGACCTACGTCGACTCCACCGGGAAGGTGCTGAGCGCCGATCCCGATCACTTCCGCTTCAGCGGCTGGAACACCGTCTACCGCGCCCTGCTCGACGTCTTCCCGGCGGAGCGTTACCACCTCGACTCGGAGATGGTCGACGTGGAGCCGGGAGCCGACGCGGCCGCCATCGTCCTCGCCGACGGGAGGCGGATCACCGGGGACCTGGTGGTGTGCGCCGACGGGGTTGCCTCCACGGCGCGCCGTATCCTGCTGCCGGGAGTGGAGCCGGTGTATGCCGGGTACGTGGCCTGGCGGGGCACGACCCTGGAACGGCGCCTCTCCTCCGTGGCACAGCAGACTTTCGCGGACTCCATGGTCTACCAGGTGCTGGACCGCAGCCACGTCCTCGTCTACGCCATGCCCGCGTTCGACGGCTCGGTAGAGCCGGGGTCGCGGGTGATGAACTTCGTCTGGTACCGCAACTACCCGGAGGGCGCGGCCTTCGACTCGATCATGACCGACCG